>Ga0209611_10001698_pt1 | contig 37991 bp, 22 predicted proteins | sample S1TSphgellanicum_3_FD_187693 | JGI IMG/M metagenome (GOLD analysis project Ga0209611, IMG submission 187693) | Host-associated microbial communities from peat moss isolated from Minnesota, USA - S1T2_Fc - Sphagnum magellanicum MG (SPAdes) (version 2) | ecosystem: Host-associated > Plants > Peat...
TACTAAAATTGTAATAACTACGACAATTGCAATGACACTCAAATATTTCACCATGCAAAAATACAATCTTCAAAAAATCCTCTAAAAGAAATCAAATTCCTTCAAAATATTATTATAATTCTGTAACTAATCTCAAGTTTCAACACAAGCCAAAATATCGTCTTTCAAAAATCCTCATATAGAAATAGACCTATTATTTATTAGCTACGGGCCAAAATCCCTTAAGCTACTATACTCTATAATGAATCTAAACACAATATCCTTGCCTTTTGGTAGGCAAGGCCAACAAATTACACATGGGATTGAAGTTTGAAGTTTGAACATGGGCAAAACAATAAAGCTACTTTGAATGAATGTCGGAAGAATGTTGTGGAATTCCACATTTATTTTGGGAACACTTTGGCATCGTTGCATAATCAAATTGTCAGCACTTCAAATTTAAACAAGTTTTCACTTATGTGAAAAAATTTGTGTCGTGAAAACTTGAAAACCAACCAATTGCATCAATTTTTGCTTTCATTTTTTTCTCATCATCTTTTTCAGTTTGCAAAACACGGAACTGCAATTTCCAACATTTTGTTATTTGGAGGTTGAATTGATGTGTTGCAATAGGTAATTCGAGAGTTCTCTTCTGTGGCTAAAAACACTCAAAAAATTAGATGAACTTGCTTATTGTTCACATCTGAAGTCATGTCGTCAGAGCTTAAAGTAGATGGAAGATTTCCAAAACATGTGAGATGGTAGTGCAAAAGACAAAAAATTGGGTGCTCCTAAATTCATTCTTATACATAATCCCATTTTTAAAAATGAAAGATCAAACCAAAGCGCAAAGCAGAAGCAAAAGAAATGAGGCAAAAGTGTTTTTTTTGGGTGGGGTGGGGGAGAGTGTTGGTTTCTTTAATGGTTTCCGAAGAAGATGATGAGGAGATCATATATGACAAATATGGTGTGTCACTTACACATTCATATTTTAAGATGGTAATGCCTTGATGCTCTTAGCTGTTGCAGTTGTTGTTGTCATGTTATTATGGACCCTTTGCAATATAACTCAACGTGCTTGTTTTTTTCCTCCTTACGTATCTGACCCAGTTACCTCTCATGAAGCTTCTGTTTTATACCATCCTGGTGACTTGAAAATGTACAAAACAAATACTTTTGTTTGGTCAGAAGTTTAATCCATTAGAGTTATCTGAAAAGTAAGAAAAACACAGCACCATAACCCTGAGTTCGGTCATACGCAGCGTGAGATTCAAAAAAAACCTGCAAAAAAGTACACAATTGGCATTCAACGGGGGATGAAACTCAGAAAACCATCAATTTTGGTGGTAAACTGAGTTTCATCCTGTCTTTTCTTTCTTCTGAGCGCCTCCACTGCTGCTACATATATTTTCACTGCTCCTAACTGTACAACTACTATAATTAGTCTCGAACCTTGTGCATTAAATCATTTCATACTGAGTTGCAGCATCTCATACTGAGATTTATTAAAATGTCTTTACGTTGCGGGTACCAGTGAAAGAGGGGATAGGGGGTGAAAGGAGGCCCAAAGACAAGGTGAAGAAGACAGGTTTACTTTCAGATAACTCTATGGAATCATCCATTAATCCATCTCATGGACTTTTTAGGGCGACATGTCTGGAGTCTGGACACTGACAAAAGAGGCTAATTCTAGTGAAACTCTACTCAACTTACAGTATCTGATCATTTCCTAAAATTGTGATAACATGTTTATTTCCACATATCTAATTGCCTTGTGATGTGGGTCACAAAGAAAATTTAGTAGTATCATCACTTCTTCAGTGATGAATTATTTCAGATATGTTGTTTGACTCAGTTTGTGGGGTTTGCTTCTTAAGTCATTCAGAGGACAGGACAGCTGCATCATTGCAAATGAGATGGCACTAGAGAGCTTTAAGAGTCTCTGGACAAGTTTGTGTTTGTTGCTGAAATGATGTTAATGAAAAAGGCAGTAGAGAGCTCAAGAGTCTCTGGACAAGTTTGTGTTTGTTGCTTGAATGATGCAAATGAAAAGGCACTAGAGAGCTCAAGAGTCTCTGGACAAGTTATTGTTTGTTGCTGAAATAATGTAAATGAAAAGGCACCAGAGAGATCAAGAGCCTCTGGACAAGTTTGTGTTTGTTGCTGAAATGATGTAAACATGCTCAACTTTATTCCAAGGAAACAAGAAGACAAGGGAAAAAGGACAAAAGCAGAAGACTAGCGCCAATGTTAAACTGGAATGCAAACCATCCTAACAAGCCGAGGCACTGAAAAGTCACAAGCAAACAATAAATGTTGTTGAAAAGGGAAACTGCCATTCTCTACATGAGCCCAAAGCCTTGAGAAGGAAAGAACATTGGTTTAACAAAAACCTCAAAGTATAGATGAAGGTGACAAAGGCCTAGCTCCCTAAGAACTCAGTTAGAGCAATGCAAGATGGCAATATGAGATGCCATTTTTTGTAGCAACTACTAGATTATCATAGAATGATTTAAAAAGGGTCATAGCGTATTCAACTTGTAATCAATTAGGTTATATGATATTTGTTTCAAGATCACATTCAAGACACTTGAAAATTTAAACCAAGGCAAGGTCAAATTAGAAGAGGTGAAACAAGAAATTCGAGGGAAGGGGCATGCATAAGAGAAGGTATGGAAGTCGATGTGCAAAACATCATGTCAAGATCCCATAGGCTACTTGGGTACCACAAACCTATGAAGCAAAATTTACATGGCTAATATTTTATAAGATAAAATTTTAGGTGAAAGATGAAATGAATCAGACAAATCCTCTTGGAATGCCCAAAAACTTTATCCCCTTTTAAGGAGTGTTAAATGAAAATGGGGTCTTGAATTTAATAGGGAGATTGGACAACTAAGCTACACATTTATAAGGTTGCACTAAAAGACCTAGGGCTTACAATTGGGAGGGTAAGAACTCAAAGGCTTCAATGGCCTCAAAAGGACTTAGAATATGGGTGTTATTGCCTATGGTGGGAAATGTGCTATTGCTTTTAGTGCTTGAAAATGAGCAATGACAAACAAAGACCTAAAGGATCACCCTAATAGATGTTTAGGATCGATGGGGTGATAATAACCTTACTTCTTTGACTATGGTGGGTGAAATTTTTTAAAAGGATTCAAAAACATAAAATGTGCAAATGAAAAAGATAAGTTGGGCAATTTCACTTCTGACTATTCATAGTTTTTGAAACATAATTCTAGACACAAAATTGAATGCATTGGCCATGTCAACTTACAAAACAACCTAATTGTTGTGGAAGTTGAAGCACACCTAATGCCCACAAACCATTGATTTTGCATCCTCTTTTGGTGGCAACTCCAAACTAATGAGAAGACAAATGCATTGGAAAAACATCTTGAAACTATAAACACAAAGTGCAACTATTGAAGTAGTATAATGTTTTTCCCATTGCAATAGGTTGTATTTTGTTTAAAGAATTGGCCATTGCTAAGAGATGTGATGATCCCAAGACACATGCAGTTTAATGATGAATGTGCCTTTGTGCAATGTAAGAATAAAGTTTGAATAACTACAAGAAACCACTTGTAGGATATTTTGGGTGCGCACAGACGGTTTGAGGAAAGCTTCCTAAAATGGTTTTGCCAATTCAATCCAGGCTACACTTCTGCTGTCTGTTCTTGCAAATGAACAAAATGAATTGAGGAACTGAGAAGACTGCACCGAATGAGCTACTAGCATACAAATGGGGCATACGATCAAACACCACCTTGTATGAATTAAAAGAAAACTCATTTGATCCTACTCAAGCTAACAATCTTTCACAAATAAAAGAAGTTCATTGTCAAAAGGGGGATGGAGCACAATGAAGTTGGAATGGTGTTAGATGGAAAGGAAGAAAAGGGAAAGGGGTCAATGCCTAAGCTATCCAAGAATATTTACCTATGCACCCAAGAGCCAAATTGCAATAGACAAATTCATGACATGGCAAATCAAGTTCTTCAAGATATCATTCATAGATATGGTCATATATTTTGACATAAATGTTGTTGGGTGAACTCATGACCACAAGATGAACATGGTACTCATTGCACCAAAGATGAATTAGATGGAATTGTGTGTGTGTAACTTTAAGAATAGTTAATAAATTAAAAAAAATAACCTATGGATAAAATAAGGTTTGGGTTTATGTCTAAATGATGCATTGGGGGACTTAGATGATCTGAAAATGTTAAAGCATCATCAGGTGGATTAATGTTGGGGTTCAAAAAGGAAACATTAAAAAAAAGTTGTCATTTCCAACCAACTAATTTGCAATTACTTGTAACTAATTATCATTTGCAACTATATTGGGGTGAATGCTTGAATAGCAGTGTACACAAAAAATTGTCAGAAAGTGAGAATTTTCAATACCTACCTAACTTTGATGCATCATGTTCAATATTTGAAAATATTTTTTGATTAAAAATTGCAATTGGGCATGTTCACGATTAGGGTACCTAAAAGGATGGTCTAATGAAAAAGGACTATACATGACTATTTTAGATTTTAATTGTATTTACTATTTCATGATTATAGTGAATTGGTGTATGACTATAATAGTAATGATGTCATGTTAATCTAATAAAAGAATCCAAGAATAAGTTGGAGACAATATAGATGTCCTTTTGAGTCCTTTTAAATAATTTGAATCCAATGTCTTAACTATAATTTTCATTTTAAAGGAATAAAAATTATATATTAAACAATGCAATCGATTTCAAACTTTTTTCATGGATAAGAATGCATACATCTATGTTTGACAATGTTCATATAATGCATTTGATTAAATAATATATAATACCAAAAATTTGAAGGCTACAAAATCCATTTTGAAAGGGATGCAAGGAAAATGATTCTTTTTTTGTCATTTGGTTGATTTTTTGTATTCATTAGGCTAAGAATTTGTTGCCCCAAGTGTTGGCAACATGCATAGGAAATTTTCATGCAAAAAAACATGTTAAGTTATCTATAAAAGCTTATGTATTCACTTTTTATTCATTTCTAGTTTTCTATCAAAATATTTATGCATAATTACATACGCATGTGAACAATCACAACCAACCATGCAAATTATCATAATTTGAATTATCCAATATTTTTCACTTAAATTTATTCCATGTAGATTTTATATTTGAAAGATGACAAAAACAAAATCCTTGAGTCTTGTGTTAAAAAAGGAGTACCCTAATCATAAATATACCCAATTATTAGTTACATTCCAATCTACCACCATGTTGTGAAATTGGTACATGTATGAACAATTCAATTATTGTTTGGAATACATTTTTAGTTAAAAACAATATTGGCACAATACTAAAATTTTAAATAAAATTGGTAAATATTAAATTTTATGGGGATTTATTCATGAAATTTTGCACATACAAAAAAAAACCATAGAAAACAATCTTTTTCATCAAAGTTGTTAATTTGTTTAGAAATTGAATTAAAGTCAAATGATATCAAAACATTCATTAATACATTATGTTATGATAATGTTAATTATAACATTTTTAGGTAGTAAAAATGTTTTTCCATTGAAAATGTACTTGGGCTAAATGTTGTTTTTATCATTCTACCAAAAAAAAGAATATTTAAATTAATAAAATTATTTAATAATTGTTGTAAAATAAGAGTTTCTTTTAAACCATTATAGAATTATTAGTGTACGTTATAAAAAAACACAATTATGAATCAATTGCATATTCATGGCTTTTATAACTTTTTCAAACCCAAACATTTCTTTGTGATTTTTAAAACAATAATACAAAGTGATTGAAATTTCATGTATTACTATTTTTAATATTATGTGTGGTTATAATTTTCCTTAAAATCATGTACATCATAACTTGTGTTCACCCATTGATTTTCGTGCAATTAAAAAGTTATAAATGTATAATTTTCAAAATATATACAATCATCTATGCAACAATTTGTGCAACTAATGGTGTGAAAATGTAAAAATATGGATGATTTTTCATAATATTTCATCCAAGTAGAAGGCTTTAAACCTTTTTAATCACATATGTGATCACTTCATTGTTGTGCATGCAACTAATATGCAATTAATGGTATTGCACTAAGTTATAAACTATCTACCTAGATAGGTAGGTACACTAAGCAACTAGGCTACATTACCTTGGTAAATTAATATGGTAGGGTAAGAAACCACCATACATAGACCTAGTTAATGTAGGTTAGAATGTTTATCAAAGTAGGCATCTAGGCAAGGTTAAGATACCTACCTAGTTAGTTACATAATTCCTACCTTCTCTAACTAGCTAGCTACCTAGATTAAGTTGCTTATGTTCATAAGCTAGCATAGGCCATTCTACATACCTAGGCTAAGTTCTTACTTAGACTTATTTCCTACCATCTTACCTACCTATGCAAGTAATGTATTTATTTTAAATGTTCATATATTATATCCTAACAAAATAATACAGCTTAAATACAAATGCAAGTGTGGTTCAATGGTTAAGGAATTGACTTTCATTGTGGATGTAAATACTCTTATACTTACAACCTATACTTCTTGTACTTGCAACCTAGGCTAGGTGAGACTCACCTAGCTAGCCTATGCCAATTAGGGGCCTTAAACCTAGCCTACCTAATCTTAGGTTAGGTTAAATGCCACCTAATCTACCTAGCCCTAGGTTTAACCTAGGTTGCCGCCTAGGCTATCAAGCCGTTGATGATTCATACATATTTTTGCAACCATCGAATGAACTCATATAGTAGAATATGAAATGCGTTACATCATTTGCAACTAATCATCAACTACAACTTGTTGTCTCTACTAGTGATTTTTTAATAACAAATGTCACCAACTTAAATATGAGTTGCAAAAATCAAATGCAAATACTTAATTTTTTATAAGTTGCAAGGTTAACAATATGGAATGAGAAGGGAAGGAGGTCATGACAACAAAGTGGCAAGGGATGGAGGTAAACACACAATAAGAGAATGAAAAGTAAGGAAGATGCCAATAACTGTGTATTTAGTCCAATTTGTGTACAAGATGGAGGGGATTAGATAAGAAGGAATGTAGTGGGGATGGAGAACATTTGGTTCCCATGTAGACTAGCCAATATGAAGGTCTAGTCTTAGCTAGAATGAACCAACTTTCTCACTAGGGCATAGTGCAAGATAGGCAGTATGTGAACCAAAAACACTTTTTCATTCTATAAGTGTCTCATCTCTAATCATGGGGTCCAAATTTTTAAAGATATACCAAAATCTTGTCACGTCGTCATCTTTTTATATTTTTTTATCTAGTCTTTTTTTTTCATGTTAAAACACATTTATAAATGATTATGATAGAATATAAAATTATAATGGTTTAAAATATAGTTCCTTTAAAAAATTTGACAAATTTTGATTCATTATTTTGTATGAGGATCAAAAATATAAGATTAAAATGTAATGTGAAGTGAAAGTAAGAGGGTTTACAGGATAGGTTACCAAGGTGGAACCTTGGTAACTTAGTGGGTCGTTCATCTGCATCGGAGTCATTGTCGGTTTTCAGTGGATGGTGGACTGCCCGGGTGCTGCTGGGTCACATATTCCCAAAGTCATCATCTAGTAGTCTGTACCCGGTTACCCCACAAACGGGTGTGGTTTTGGAGCTTAAAGGGTATCCCGAATCTTACATACATGCATTAAGTCATCATCCGATGCTCAAACAAAGTTGAGTGAGAACCGGCCATCAGGTGTTCAGTCAGGGTATCACTCACTTCAAGGGGGGTTCAGATAGGGAGACATGAGTGATACCCGGATGATACCCGGGGATAGTTTTGGATACCTGCCCAACACCGGTCAAGTAGTTAGTGTCCTTAGAGTAGAGGCCCTTGGGCACTACTAGTAGAGTTGTCCCAGTTGGTGGATTCCATTATTGGGCACAAAAATTTTAGTGACAAGAAAAAAGGACTTTGGAGACAGGTAGTAGAATTATGATCATTTGAGAGCACTGACAATAATATATTTTGGGCTGATTAGGTACCCTGGCAGGCAGGAATCTTTGGAAGTGAGGGAAGGAACTTTTTTTGTCCTCCATGAGAATCCATGGCTTCCAAGCTCCAACAAGGGGTGTGTCACAATGTGGCCTTGCCATTTACATTAAAAACTCTCTTCTTATTAAGGCAAAAGAAGAATTATGGAAAGCTCAAATATTTCACCATACACAAATATAATCTTCAAAAAAATCCTCTAAAAGCAACCAAAATCCCCTTCGAGATATTAGAACTCTATAACTAACCTCAAGTTTCGACACAAGCCAAAAATATCATCTTTCAAAAATCCTCATATAAAAATAGACCTATTTATCTAGGGGCCAAAATCCATTACGCTACCATACTCTACAATGAATCTAAACACAATATCCTTGCCTTGGTGGTAGCCAAGGCCAACAAGGGGTGTGTCATACTGTGGCCTTGCCACACACACACACACACACACACACAAGAGCAGGGAAATTTTGGTTTTTGGGGAAAGCTCAACATGCTCATCATGGACTCTTATTAATAAGAGTCCCCACTTTACACTAGGAGTCAAGGGCCAATGCTCAACTCAAATCAAGCATTCCTGTTGGTGAAAAAGTTGAAATCAGCCCCAAGCAAGGGCTTTTTACACTAGGAGTGAAGGCTGAACTAGGAAAAAATATTTTCAATCTGCCCCAAGTTACTAATAAATGCTCAACTTTATGGCATTGTATTGGCCCCCGAGGCTGAAAAAAAAAAGAAGATACCATCAAATAATTTGGGAAGCCAATTTGCAACCCTTGAGGCCAATATTTGGACATTTATTGATATCCTGACATCAATGCTCTAGCATTTTTGTTACTTAACTTGGGGCCCAAAAGTGCTCTAAGTTGGTCCCCAGTTTTTTCAGGCCTGATTCCTAGTGTAAAGTGGGCCAAAATTATTACTTCAAAAAATTGAAAAAAAAAACACTAGTGAGGGTTGTTATGGTCTTCCGCATGCTCTTTCATCAATCCATCAATCTGGTTACAATAACTGAAGAAAGACTTTTTACTACCAAGAAAATTACAAAGTTAAAAATGTTCAAAGAGAAAATGTTCATCGCATTAAAGGTTTGTAACAAATTCTTCGACCCATGTTTTTGATCAGTTGCAAGAAATAAATCTGATCAAGCTTCAATTCAATTCCTCAAGTTTTTTCTCCCAAGAAAACTAGGAAGAGAAATTGTTTTTAAAATTATGAGGAAAAAAGATGATGTTCATATTGTTTGAAGTTCTTCATAAAAAATTCAACCCAAGTTTTGGATTCCTAAACTTTTTAGGCCCAAAAGCAAACTACAAAGAGAAATGTTCCCCAGTGTTTAAGTTTCTAGTCCAACTTCTGGTTGCAAGAAAAATACAAAGAGAAATATTGTAAGTGTTAAAAAATTGTAAGAACTCTAACCCAAGTTTTTGCCTCCTCAAATGTTGTGGTTCACATCCAACAACAAAAGGATATGTGAGCTAGTGGAGTTTTGGCAGGATAGATATATAGATTTTGAATCATTGTGTGCGTTGGAAGACAAATGAGTGAATGAAAACATTTTTTCTGAATTGAAGGGCTCTTTGGAAGTGAAGGTTCTCTCTTGTACTTCAATCTCAACTCACCACCGACATAAAGCATTATGTAGACTATACAAATGGGGACTGGCAGCTCTGAACAGTTGGGAGGGCTCACCTGCATTCAGAGTAAACTCAATTTCATCAGCGGGTAAGGATTTGGATTCGAACTTTCATGATTTCATTAGGTTTGTTAGCTTAATGAGAAATGCTTAACACAGCCTGAGCACTTGATGTAGTTTGCGCCCGCTTCCATTTGCTACCAGTAGAATATATACGGAAACAAGGAGTTCACAAGCCCATGACATGCTGTTAAATCTGCCTAGAGGGCATAGCTGTGGACTAAACTCTGTGGACAAACTTGTCACAAAGACCTAACGTATTGAGATCAATATTCACTACAGGTTTCAAATGGAAAAATGACTAAGCAAACAACTGTACAAAAATCTGTGTCCTGAGTTTCTGTCACATTTATGGAAGCGATTGGCACACAAGTGACATAGCTAATTGAGTCATTAGTGACCGAGTCAAAGCTGCAACAACTCTGTGAGGTAAGCTTCATTTCATTCTACTACTACACCATGGTGGTGTGAAATTTTGCCTCTAGCCATAATTTGGAAAGTATACACCTTCACATCCAGGATTTGCCAGGACTGTAGTCACCAGATATAGGTGATTCAGAAAAACCGTTCAAACCATCTGTAGAACCTCCTCACGCTTAATCTTAAACACTGCCTTCAACACATCCTCCACAACCTGAGCAGGACACAGCACAAACTGTTGAGTTAAATTCATTTAACCATGTTAACAGATGTCATGAACCATTGACAACAAGCCTCCTCCTTTCCCCAGGTAGGTGCAAAGACTAATCGCATTGGTTTCCGGACTCACCTTGTCAGGAGTGGAAGCACCAGATGTGACTCCAATTATAACAGGACCTTCTGGTAACCAATTCTCCTTCTCCACATACTCTCCATGCTGTAAGCATTCCAAATTGATAATTTTAAACAACCTTCCCCAAGTACCAGAAGATGTGATCCTCAACCCCACAAGACTACAAAGGAAAAGGATGATAGTGATTTGAATATAATCTCCCATCATCAGCCTCCATGCACAGAGATATTTGCACAGGATAATTTGTTAGGATGAAATGCCTTCGTCTTAGGATGTGGAGGGAGAAAATGATAAACAAATACAGATGTACACCATTACAACTCACACTACATGTATATTCCAGGAAGTAAAGAGGATTGACTTTTACATTTAACTTGAAGGCTATCTTGTTGCCTGGACCAATCCGCTTCTCTGAGTCGACCCAGTATGAGGGAATGTTGTGAAGCTCAGAAATTTCTTGCAAGTGTGATGTGTTGCTGGAATTCCAGCCACCTACCACTAAAATCAGATCTACCTTCTCTTCAACAAGCTTGTACATTGCATCTTGCCTTTCCTGCAATGTTGCAACACAAAGGGGATATTTGAGCACTTCTAAGCCCTCTGAGTTCAAAAATGGGCTGACTGAAGCAATAAAAAAGAGTAGGTTGGGGGAGTTGGACACTCAATTGCACACAAAGCAAGTCATCTCACAAAACTCAACTTGCCTATCATGCACCTGCTTCTCTCATTAAGTCAAACCAACAGTGCAAAAAAAATGTCCCGTAATCAATAAGGTTTGTCAAATGTGTAACTTCAGCTCATTCACCTGAGTGGCATCACAAATAGTGTTGAAGCTCATGAAGTGGTCAGTTGAATTTTCCACACCATATTTCTGGATCATGGTCCTTTCCAATAGCTTTCCTGAGAGATAAGATCCATGACTCAAACTTCAGCCTAAATGATACTTGACCAGGATTCCTTCTCAGGTCCTCCACCCATGAGATGGTTCTATCTGATGATAGAAGATTCAGGGTGAACAAAAGCATCAGAAACCAGCAGGGCAAAAAGAGAGACATGATTTTCATGCTGAATTGCACTCACCAATCTCTTCTGTCTCTCCCTTGAGCATTGTTGTCTGATTGGCAATGCCCAACTTCAGCAGATCAATGTCTGGATCAAAACCCTCGGAAATTGCAAATTTGAATTTCTGTGAACAAAACCAATCCAGATCTCAGCAAACTGACATTTTACTGCAATACCACATGATAGGATCTCTACTATCTTTCAGAAAGGAGAAAGTTGGGCACTTATGAAGAAGATATCCTCTGGGAGTTCTTGGTAACCTTTGCATCTCTGCAAAACCCATTTGGGCATATGAGCAATCCATACTCAAATTTATTAGAGGTTTATTAGAGGGCAGAAAGATAAATCAAGCTCTTGATAAGAGCAATAAGTTCTAGTGTGCTTACTTCAAGGAACTCCTCCCTGGTGCCACTAGACCCATCGAGCTCCCCACCCAAAATATAGTCACACACATAAGTGGCCTGCATGAGAATTGCAAAAGTTAAACAAAGTGGATCCTCCTCTTTGACCTGTTTGGTGACATTCAGACTCAAAGTGAAGAAAAGCATCATTCACTTCCCTTGTTCTTGCTCCTAAATCAGCTAAACCTGATCCATTTTCAAAGTCAAAACTAATCACATAAATTCAAGACAACTTATGCTTCTCTTATTTAGTGGCAATCAGATACAAAATACAAAGGTTGGATATATTCCCTTACAGCTAGAACCATGTAGGAGAGAAAATCTCTATTTCTGTACCTCCTTCATATTCTTCACAATTACGTATTTGCCTGCAAAGGAGGATGTAGCCACTGTTTCTTCATGAGAATATTTTCCATGGATTACAGATGTGTATGTCATCTTCTTGTGCTTCTCAACAGTGTTCCACACCTGATCAAAAAACCAGTTCAAGACAGTCCACAACAAAACTGTGTCAATTTATCTAGTTTTTCTGAAAGTCTGCCCCGAGTGATGTGGGTGCAGGTCAACCTGCAAATGACAACTCATAACATGCTGCCCCATAGGAGAGATTTCTGGTCAGGACATTTGTACAATTGGGAAGAGCAAATAATGAAGGACTCTCAAAATTCACCTTTGATACCCAAGGGCAAGTAGTATCCACAATTTGCACATTCTTGTCACTGAGTGTCTGCATTTCCTGAACAGCTGCTCCAAATGCTGGTAGAATGACCACATCATTCCCCTCCACAACTGAGAAGTCCTTGCCATTCTCTTTCACTGGGATCAACTCAACGTTCATCTCTGTCAATTTCTGTTCCCAATAGCACAACCCATCATATAGGATTTTAGGCCATTTAAAGAACATCAACAGCACTTGCTTATGAGTGTCTCTCTCACTCATGTTTCATTCTATCAGTGCTTGAAAGGATGGTTGATATGGACTTACATCATTCACTGTGGGATTGTGGATGATCTCATTTGTAATCCACAACTTCTGTTCTGGGAACTGCTTGCGAGCCTCATAAGCAATTTGCACAGCTCGCTCAACTCCCCAACAGAACCCATATGATTCAGCCAATTTCACAGTCACGTTCCCCCAAGTATGTTCAAAATCGTTTAGCTTCAAGGTCTTCACCAAATCACCTGCAGCAAAAACCACAGTCAATGTTAATTGTAGAAGGAAGGCCAAACCAATTTGACTTGCTGTTTTTCCTTTCTGAAAGATTTTTCTTGCGTCCATGGAAAACATCTCTCACGAGAATTGAGAAATCTCCATCCTCACAATTAAGAAAGCTGGAACAAGGTTTAAAGAACAAGCCAGAACAAGTTTTTGAACTTTTTCTTTTAAGTCAAAGAAAGACCTCCAAAAAAGGACTTACAAAACTGTGAACAAAGGACAATACAACAAAGACAAAACAAGAACAAGAAAGCAAAAAAATACTCACTTGCAGTATGAACAACAATGACTATCACTCACTTGTTCAGGAACCATAAACAATAACATTTATGATAGTGACTTCTCTATCACAACTTCCCCACTGACTTCATCAGCTCCTTTCAGTGGGTATAAGCTACTGTAAACAGTGTATTGAGTTTCTGTTGCAAGTTTGGAAGCAGTGGGAAGACTCAGCAATGATTCTGGCTAGCAACAAACAACAACAAAAGGAGAAACACAAATAGAAAAGACTTGAGGGGGAAAAAAACAGACATGGAGAAAAGGAAGACGAAACATAGAAAGACTGAATACACAAGGGGAAATAGACCAAGTGGGCTTTACAGGAAGCTCCCCACTTACAAGAGTCTATAAAAAATCATTCAGAATACTCTGAATGCTAAAATTCCAAAAAGGAACTCTTCTTTATTGTGCAACCCTCTAGAGTTTTTAGAGGGTAGCCTTTTTTCTTAAGAAGGACAATAAGTCTGACCATCTGAGAAACAAAGAAAATCCTTAGAACTCAAAAACTTGTAAAATTCACTATTGCTAACACCTAAACCACAAACACCTAAAGTTCAAAGGTGTTCTTTGAACCAGCAAAAACTTAAAATGATGAAGTTTAAACATCCAATTAAACACTTTATTAATCAGAACTTTCATATGAGCTTTTAGATCCATTCCTTAGTGTTTAGAGTTTAAAAATCAAACAACTGCAACAAGGGTGCAGAAGCATTATCAATTTCTGATCTTGAAAGACTGACATCCACTGGTCCTGTAGAGTCATTAAGAATCCAACTACTAAAATAAAGAACATGAGCTTTTCTGAGTTTGGACATCGACAGATCATTGACCATAGAAAAATGGGTTTGTAGAAGGAACTGAGCCACTTCAAAACTTCAGTAAGGCAAGTGGAACTTGCTGCACAGATAAATCTCAGTTCAATCAAAAAAGTTCTGAAATTTCCAAACAGCACCAAGAAACAGAAGACAAGGACTCAACACTTTTCAGTACTAAATTATGAGCATTATTCATAGAATGATGAAATTTAAGGATTGCTGGCTGGGCCCGATTTGAGATCTTATGTAGAATTAAGGTTGCAGAAACAGAAGAAACAGACCTTTTTACAAAGAAAAAACCAAAATTATTACTACACATGGATAAGGAAGATCCTTGGAGAGACTCTTTAGATGATCCAGATCCCCTAAAGGAACAGACAAAAGAAAGAATGAGAAGAGGATTGAACAACAATTCTCTTGTGCGCAAACAAAAAGACCCTTTGGATTTCCATTCACTCAAGATCCTTTGAACTCCTAGAAGAAACTCTTCATGTTTATCGCCATTTTCCTGTTTGTTGCATCCATGTAGAATGTGTATTTTGTGAGCAAGGATGGGTATGAATTTCCAAGGGAGGAGAGAAGTGTCATCAGCAAAAAAAATTTCACTCACTGGTATATTCCTCCTCCATTTGCAGCAGCATCTCCTTCTTGTATCCGAAGCCACTTTTGTTGTAATTCTCACTCCGCGTCAACGTCTTCCGAAACGCCTTAGAATCGAACTGCTGCTCTGATTGCTCCGGAGCAGCAGCAGCAGCAGAAGAGCCACCTGCAGCATCACCGCGCACCACCACGACTCCTCCTCCTGCACATCCTCCTTGTCGCGCATTCCTAGAAACCCTAACAGACTTCGAGGGAAGAAGACCACCCACAAGACTCCCACCCGCAACCCATCCGCCTACTGCCGGAACCCGCAGACTGCAAGAGCTTGCCATTACTAGAAAAAAAAAAGAGAGAGACAAACAACAAACCAAAGCTCTCAAAAAACCGCAAAAACCACAAACACAAACAAAAAAACCACACACCCCAAAAACTTTCCTCTCTTAAATCAAAACACACAAGCGCAAATTTCACAACACCACCAAAACAACTTCCTCTCACAAAACAGAAACACACAAAACACGAATGAAATGGACACACAAATAAAAAGCACGACTGGAGTTCAAGTCTAATAATATATCGCACGCACACACACACACACCCCAATACAATACAATAAGCCAAAAAACACAATTTCTAAAAAATTCTAAAAAATTACAGACACAATCTCAACTTTCAAGCCAGAAAAAATACAATTTTTAATGCCGAAAAGCGATGATAATTTTTTGATTAAAAAATAGATAAAAGTCGCCCACCTCGGTTGAAAAAGGGGAGCGGAGCTTTGGGGGGAGGGAGGAGGGGGGGGCGTGTACGTACGAAGGCAAATGCATCAGCAAAACAGCAGCAGAACCGAAATGCTGATGTAAACAGAATCGGCCTTTCTAGTCAAATTTTAGCACCAAATCTGCTGCACAATTGTACAATTCCGGCAAGGGTCGAGACGGGTTCCATGGCATTACGGTCTGGGCGGGTTCAATAATTCGTTGCAGTCAAACAGAGATTATGTCACTGGTCACGAATGCATGATGATTTCCGGAAGATTATGGTGTATAATAATCTGTTTCAATAAATTAATATATAATCTGCCTACTACCCTCGTTTATAAATGGGGTTTTTAGCCCAGCCAGTGTGAACCGGCACCATTCGTTGGTACCTTCATGGGTTTTGAGTGAGGCCTCTTATAATAGTGGCCATATTATTAAGCCCAAAACATGTTAGATTTTTGAAGGGGTTTAGGGTTTCTAGAAATGTGCCCAAACCCTAAAATTTAAACCTTAAAACAGACCCTGATTTTAGTCTAAGCATATTCGGATATTTTTAGTATTTAGAAAACAATTTAAATGAATTTTGGGATTTTTTTTTTAATCGTGGTGCAAACAAGTGTTGGCCAGTTATATATAAGAAAAATCCAATTATTTGTCCGGATATTGGATTTTTTTTTGAACTCTATACACAACCATTGAATACCTTTATATGTACTACCCTTATATCTAATTTGTATAGGTTTTAAACAATATTGATATTTGACCCATTAGGGTTTTGAAAATGTCGAATATGCATATTTTGTTTAGGATTTAAGGTTGAATGAGAACCTATCACACTTTCTTTCAGCATTTTGCACTTTTGCATTTATGTTGAGATTTTTTTCTAAGATTATAATTTGTTTTCAAAACTTTGCTTGATCTTTTTGTAGCGTCAGGTGCTACTTACTCTTAGCTTCATACTTTGTTATGATTTTTTTCGTAACAACAAGTCCTTCACTTTGTTTTTGCCTTACATTTCACAACACCAAACACCACGTGCTCCATTTCCTCTTTTGTTTTAATATTCATTAAAACTCAAGCTCCTTCGCAATGTCAAGGTGTTACATTTTCTCCTTTATGACCTTGTGTTTGGAATTTGAATCAAATATGTTTTTGGATTTTTTTTTATTATTATTATTATTTTTGGGTTGTGTTTTGGTGTCTTTTGTTTCTTGTTGTATCTAATTTTGTTGCTTGGTGAATCAAAAAAGTTTAACAAATTAGGAGAATTCACATTTATTTATTTATTTCAACTAATTAAGAATTTTTGGTTATGGTATTGTGTTTTTTGAAATTTTGGTGCTTTACATTTGCAATGGTTATATGCCCTTGTGACAACATTTGGCTTCAAAAGTTAGTTTTATATCATTGTTCTTGTGTTCGATTTCATTTTCACTTTTTCCTCTTTTCAAAGAAATGTTGCATACCATGGTCAAGAAGATAATGGACCAACATGTTATATTGAATCTTACATCTATCTTTGTTAGTTTTGATCTTTGTATGTCTCATGACAATATGAAATTTTTTGTTCTAGATATCAATGAATGAAACATGGGTTGTCCATGCATTTTATTGTGAGGGTGTTTGAAGTGAACAAAACGACTTGCAATCCATGACTATACAATTCTCATCTTTATTGGAAAAGTTTGGTTTGTTACATTAGGTAATCAAATTTACTAACCAAAAGTTTTGGATGCAATTTGATTAGCATCTAAGTAAGATGTTAAGGTTGTCATTCCTCTTTTAATGGTGTGCTTTGATTTGTTAACCTTATTGCAACTACATCTACATCAATGACAAATTGATGTTGTGGTTTCAAATCTTGAAGAAAATACATTTAATGCGGGGGCCTTGCTTAAAGAATCTTCTCATGCACTAGTTATTGGAGAATTATTTTTGTTCAAGGGGCTCGTTATTCCCACATTTGCATGTGCATATTTATTAACTTGGTGGCACATCGATGAAGGTTAATTTCCAAATGTGGGTTCCCTTGCAAAGCATATTGTTAAAATTCCATGTGCACAAATGAAAATTAAACATATGTTTAGTTTTGTTGGGGTGTTAGATAGTGTTCAAACATTGTTGTTTGCAAATGGAGAACATGGATTAAATTATTACTATGATGAAAAATTGACCTAATGACCCATGCTTCAACTACAAACCAAATTCAAATTTGGAGCAATACTTCAAAACATAAAAGTCTTTGCCAAAGGAAAACTATGACTTGATTGAAAAACATAACATTTTTGAACAATTGTAGATTGAGAGTGATTAATTTTGTGGGGTTGTGGTTGGGGCAAAGAACTTATGCTATAATTGGACAACATTACTCATAGAATTGTGGTTCAATTCCCTCACAAGTTATTTTGTTTGGGATTTTGTTTCGTATTGTTTTTGTTCTAAGAAGTTAGGTGCTATTGTAATTTTTTTTAAAAACAACTAGAATTGGAAATGTGATATGCATAACCTTTGGGCATATCCTTCATATTTTTAAAATTGAAAATTAGCCTATTCATAATCAACATAGGATTATTTTTTCAGGTAACTCATTGATGTAGTGAATTGAATGTTTTTTTAATGCATCTATATCATTGTTTTAAAAAAGAAATATATTTTATTGGTATTGATAAAATAAATCTAAAAATCAATAATCGGACAATTATGGTACCAATGTGAGTGTTGGTTCACCCAATGCAACATTAGTCTAGGTTACAAATGGGAATAGAATTCCATGAAACCAATGAAAAGGCCAAAAGGGATTTTATTTTTTTCTTTTGGGTTTTAAGGGGAGGGGGGATTTTTTGTTTTTTAATCTATTCCCAATGTGTTCCCAATATGTTCTCGCTTTGTTCCCATCAAGTTCCCAATGTTTTCCTTAAGATGTTCCCAATATAAATTCATTTTTTTATCCCATATTGTTTGGCCATGGTTCAACTTATGTGTATACACATTGTAAAGGGGGTGTGGCAGGGAAGCGTGAAACAAAGCATGTTTCTATTTTGGGGAGGGGAAGCATATTTAAGCTTTTATGTCAAGGAGTGCCCCATGTTCCAAAAAATTTGGTGATGGGCCAATCAAATGGCTCCTTTTGGGAAAAAAACAATTATGGGCACACCCCTTCACTAATTAATCGAAGCATGAATAAGTACACCCATAGTTGATCACCCCTACCATTAGCCTAGGCCAAAAATGACAAAGAACGCAAGTCGCCAAAAAAAAAATTTGTGCAACCAATGAGGTGAGGTGCAAGCCCAATTTTTTTTTTCTTTTGGGAGAGGGTGAGAGGCGTTGAATTTTTGTTGTTCCCATGAAGTTTTCAATGGGTGCCCAACATGTTACCCAAGTTCCCAATGTGTTCCCCAACATTACATTTTCCCAATAGCTCCTCTCACTTCATCCCATATGTTTTGCCCTAAGTTCTATGTAACCTATGTAATGAACCTCTATATAAGGAGGAGATTACAACATATCTATTTTGGGAGTGTCCGATGCTTGATTTATTTATTTTTTGGTCATGGGCCAATCAAAGATGTTCATCACAAAAGGAAAAAAAAAAATTGAACTTTAATCGACCCCACAACTAAGTAGCATGAGTCACAGTGACTCCATGATATGGGGATTTGTTTATTTAAGAATTGTTTTTAAAACTCATGGTGAATAGAGATTTTGGTCACTATTATAAGTCTACGATTTATCGTCACCCACCCACCGGAAGATTATGTCATATAATGTGGGTCAAGAAAAATAAAAAATCTTCCACCCCATGGTGATTAATGGTGATTGTGTTTTTAAGCACCAAATCTACTCCATATGGTGATTTTTTCTTTTCAATCCAAAATCTATTTCAAATGGTGATTTGTTTTTTTTGTGATAATCACCAAAATCTAGCTCACATGGTGATTTTGTTTTTTCAAAGACCAAAATGTCCCTCAAATGGTGATTAGTTTTCTTGTGATAATTACCAAATCTACTTCAAATAGTGAATATTTCCACCCCCCCTCCTTTCCCCTCTTTTTCAAAGATCTTTGGGGGGGGGGGGAGGAAGTGCCCCCACAACAAAAGCATTTTCCGTGCAAAGAGGTGCTCAAAAAAGCAAAGGAAAAAACCTTCCCGTGCTTTACACATGGTGGAAATTGGATGTCATGTTTGGCCCCCATTTTTAGGTCTCGTGGCATATTAAGTCAAGACCAAGGGTTTTTTTCCTCCTTTTTTTGCTTTTTTTTTTTAATAATATTTTTTGTGGGCTAGATGTCTCGAGCAAGGGTTTTGTTTTCTTCTCTTTTTTTCTTTCTTTCTTTTTTTAATATATTTTAATATTAAATTTTGTGAGCTAGATGCATGTGTGACCATGCACAAGAGGACTTAAGCCAAAGTTGGCTAGAGGTTAGACGAAAAATATAAAAATTAAAAAAATTCTCACACCTTGCTATATATTGGTGACATACTCTTACCTATGGTCTAATAAGTATGGCAAGTTCAACTTCGTCTTTTTTTTCTTCTTCTTTTTTTTTTTTTTCCCCCTTGTGACTTTTAGGGGTCATAAGTCACACCCGTTTTTTTTTTTGGTGTCACCAAGTGGTCTAAAATTCGTCACCGAAAAAAAATAAATAAATAAATAAAGTCAAGAGGTGAGATAGTTTCCTTGGAAAATATATCCCAAGTGAAAAAAAATTTAGGTCCGGCAAATAACAAAAAACATTTTATCTCGGGTGCTTAGGTAGAGCGTAAGGAACCTCTTTGAGGCTCTTCCTAGGCCCCAAAATCCAGGAAGACCCCCCAAAAAAAAAGGGATTCCTTCCCCAAGGGAAAGAACTTTTTAAATTTCAGGAATCCCGCAAAAGCATAAGGTACCTTTCCTTTGAAAAATGGTACGTACATTACACTATTTATAAGGTACCTTTCTTTGAAAAATGGTACCTTACACTTTTTATAAGGTCCCTTTCATCGAAAAATGGAGTACCTTACACTTTTTATAAGGTCCCTTTCATTAAAAAATGTAGTACCTTACACTTATTATAAGGTACCTTTCATTGAAAAATGGTACCTTACACTTTTTATAAGGTCCCTTTCATTGAAAAATGTAGTACCTTACACTTATTATACGGTACCTTTCATTGAAAAATGGTACCTTACACTTTTCATAAGGTCCCTTTCATTGAAAAATGTAGTCCCTTACACTTTTCATAAGGTCCCTTTCATTGAAAAATATAGTCCCTTACACTTTTTATAAGGTACCTTTCATTGAAAAATGGTACCTTACACTTTTTATAAGGTCCCTTTCATTGAAAAATGGAGTGCCTTACACCTTTTTATAAGGTCCCTTTCATTGAAAAATGGAGTACCTTACACTTTTTATAAGGTCCCTTTCATTGATAAATGGTACCTTACACTTTTTTTAAGGTACTTTTCATTGAAAAATGGAGTACCTTACACTTTTTATAAGGTCTTTGAAATTTGAAAATGTGAAGAAGGTAGGTACATTCAAGTACAATGGATGAAATTTTTTTAAGTCATTTCCATATTGTGGAGAACATGTTGGATACATGTCATTCATTGTGTACACGGTGAGGTGCGTACGAGGAATTTAAGCAAGCCCAATAGGGGAGAGCTAAAATCTTCTATAATGGCACCAAAAACACACGTAATGGCCTGTACCCGGCACATTCCATAAAATAATAGTTTTTGTAATTTGCAAAATGGGCATGTGGATTTTACATTATAAGCATGTGGTTTTTGAACTATTCTTCTTAGGTCCGGTAGACCTAAGAAGACAAATACCCTAACATACAAAAAAAGCCCTAGAAATACCCTAACATACCAAAAAAACCTAAACATACCTTAAGATACCAAAAAAAAAAGCCCTAGAAATACCCTAACATACCCTAAGATACAATAAAAACCCTAGAAATACCCTAACATACCCAAAAAAAAAAACCCTATAAATTGTTTGGGCATGATGACCAAAGCCATGTGATAGAAAAAAGTTGAGCCTGTGCATTTGGTCAGCAAATAGGCTGCATCCACATGATCGGGTGATGCTAACTCAGGTCAATGATTTGTCCATGTAGTATTTTCAAGTAGCCAAGGAATGGATAAAGTTTTGGTGTTGCCAATCTTTTATCCCCAAATTCTTCACATGAGTGGAAAATAAACATCCTCATTGGAACACACCGAATGCATAATTATTTTTTTATTTTATTTTTTATTTTATTTTGTTGAAATGCACCTAACCTTCACTATGGTCAGCATTTCAATGGGTATAAAGTACATTTGAAAATTTATACTAAGAAAAAACCAAAACAATGTTTCAAACTTATGTTCTTGATTAAAAAATCCAACAAAATTTAACACCATGGCATTCTTTTTTAAAATTCTAAATGCAATTATTAGAAACATTAAAAATGCAAATTTTCTTTTAGTGTCTTGTTACATTTTCAAATTGTATACAAACTAATTAATGCAATTACCAAAAAAATATAATGAATTTTTTTGTTCAAATGTTTCATATTTTTGAAAAAAAATTTTGATAGCTCCAATAAAATGAAGGTGTGATTTTCATAATGGGTCCACCCACAGATGCTTATGCTCATCATGGAAGTCAAACCAAAAATCACAAACCCTTATAATTGTAGTTTTTTTTTCATCCACTACCCTGAATGAACATGAGTATGACCTAGACCACATTTAACCAATATGCAATTTTCCTTTGCAATTAAATTTGTAACTACATTATGAATAGTTACACAATGCCAAATATCCTAGCTATTTAGCCTAGCCCACCTATCTTAGCCCACTAGGTTAAGTATCAACTTACTTACCTACCTACCTAACTATTTAAAAAAATGGTAGGTACAAATAATAGTTTTCTATCCTAACCTAGCCTATTAGGCCTACTTGCATAGCCTAGCTTATAAAACCTACTTAAACTAACCTTCCTAGCCTTACCTAGTCTAGCCTATTAAGACTACTTACCTAACCTCACTTAAACTAAACTCAACTAAGGTGCAAGTATAAGAAGTTGAACCCTTCACCTCCACATGGATAAACCAAATCTTTCACCATTACAACACACCTTTTTAACATGATAAATTTTGTCAATTTAAGTATTCATGTCTTGTTACATACATTAGTTATGTAGGGAATTAAAAAGGTAGATAAGGTGAAGGTAGGTTGTAGGTAGGTAAGTGAATAACATACCTACCTACCTTCCTAGGTAAAATAATAAATAAGTAGGTATCAGATATCTATCTTGATGTACCTTGCTTAGCTTAGTTTAGCCTATTAAATAATAATAGCATGTCTTAGTCTACATGCATTAATCAATAAATGTATGTACATTTTTATAAGTAATTACAATAATATAAAATGTCATGTGTCATCTAGTCATCTATGCATAATTGATAGACAAAACATTAACTACAAATACAATTGCAAAAACATTTAATAATTGTCAACCATCAATGGATGCTCCAATACTAAATGACATATGGTCACTTTTCATTGAATTTTGTTCATCTAAACTTGTGATAGGCATAAATTGTAGTCACGTGCATGACTAAAATCTAAATTTGTCATGTAATACATAGTCACATATGTGATTATTAGCATTTGCAACTAAATGGTGACATGTAAGACCATTATAAGTGTAGTTGCAAAATTGGACATGGGTCACAATTGATTGCTTTGGATGTTAGTCACACTTGAATCACAAACACAAGGTTAGAATGGGAAAAAAATTCTACTATATGGTAAACACTCCCATTGTAACACCCTTGGCTTCAACTATAGTAAACATTCCCATTAGAACATACCTAGCCCATAATGTTCATGTTAGAACCATGGCTATGGTAAACACTTTTGTTGGAATGCACCTAGCCCCAACTATTGTAGATGTCCTTATCAAAAAACACCCAACCCATAATAGTACCTTCATTAATTCCTTTGAAACACAAATCAAAATCAATTATGCATTTCACAGAACAAAAAATATGTCTCACTACAATTTAATGAAGTTGCCCAAGATTAACCATAAATCAAGATACAATGAACCACACCCACCTCCTTACTACTTTGTTTTAAAGTAGCAAGTTAAACAAATCAAGATGACAAAACAAATTGGATTTGCTAATCAAAAATTTCATATTTTTAAAATAATGATTGTTGCATTATACTATTTATATAAAGGCATATTTTTAATTTCCCATATATACGTCATTTCTAAATCATTTCAATTCAATTTAGGATTCCAACTTAAGCAACAAAAGCACTAGTTACACCAATTTTAAATGATTCTTTTACATTCCTTAGATCTGAAAATTATTTAGATGTTTTCATAATATATTGATTTTATTTTTTTATAAGTATGGATCAAACATTTTCAACATTAACTTGACTTATCATTTTAAAACATGTAAACAATGGTTACACCTACCATATTGTGATAACATTTGGGACATGACCCATCAATTAGCTCACAACCCCCATTGTTTTGAACATATCAAGTCTTATAAGACCATTGCATACATGACATTTTCCAATAACATTTTAAAACATGATAGCTTTCATTGCTTCCAATTCTAAATCACTTTAACAACCCATACATAGCCTATGAAAATTTACAAGTGGTAATAAAAGGGTCAATACTAGCTTATTTTCAAACATACCAAAATGCTTCATTATACATTTGAAGAATTTGTTTTGGCTTAAATATGTGAATCATTCTTGTCAAAAAAAACTTACTTATATCCCCATGCAATATTGGATCTCACCTATATCCATTATTTTGAACTTATTCAAAAGATTTTTTTTTGTTTCTTTCAACAAGATTAGTTCAATAGATGTCTAATAAAATCATGAACATAAAAATTTACAGTCACAAAGAAGTTACCCTTAGCTTTTTTTAAAATAGATGATATGGTCAACATAATTCTTTTCCAACTCTTTAAACAAGAAGTATGCATTAGTCTTGTGGTCCATGCATGAGGAAATTGTTTCAAACCCTATAAAGATTTCATATGCTTACATCATATGATATCATGGTTTCATTCCCCTTAACGACAAAGCCTTGTGGTTGTAACATATATTTCAAGTTTGAAAAATCTTCATTAAAAAAGGTAGTTTTAATATCCATTTGTGCAACAAGGGAGAAGATTTGATTGAGTCAATATCTCCAACTTGTGAAAACCATTTGTCACACCAAACAAACTTTATATTTTGTCACAAAACTTTCGGTCAACATTATACTTGCTCTTGAATATCCGTTTGCAACTCAATGGTTTGTAACTTGGTGGAAAATAAGTAAGCACCCAAGTTTTGTTGTCTTGTAAGGCTTGAAATTTGAGATCCATGACCTTTTTAGTATATTGAATTTTCACCATCTAATGCCTCCATAAAAAAATGGGGCCCATCAATGTTAATAGAAAAGGCACATGAATGATTTTGATTTTATGTAGCCAATATCTTGATGTCTTTTCCATTTTTTGAGAAAATTTTTCATCTTCCATCCCTAACTTTTCATTTAGAACCATTTGTTTTGATCTAAAATCCAAACTTGAAACAATAATTTACTTAATAAAAAAAATTTAATTCATCAAATATGAAATTCTGATTGAAAATAACATATTGGCTTACAAGATTGTACAATTTATATCCTTTAATCTTTTCATTAGAGCCAATGAATATGCATGTAACACCTTTGAAATCCCCTTTTTTTTTTGGAGACATGAGCAATCGCATCATAGTTCCAACAACACAAATGATTTATGGAAGGTTCATTGCCACATTAAGCCTCTTCTAATGTCATGCTTGAAATTGCCTTTACAAAAATTCAATTATAAATATATCTTGATGTTGCCACAACTATTGCCCAAAATTTGTGGTCCAACTTCGTGTGTTGCAGCATGCATAATTAAATAATGTTAACAAAACAAAATGGAAATGAATAAAAACATTGGTTTACCATGAACTCACCTACCACCCAACTTTAGGATCATACAAATTGATATTATTTTGATCCATTCCCAAGCTCTAAAATTAAGAGGTGAACATCTTATGTGTAAAGATGTTACCTTCCTTAATATCCTATGCACAAGTGCATGCACACAATCATCATCCATGGAGATCTTACCTTCACAACAAGCGTGGTGAACATCACTTGCTATGAAATAACTAATTAATTTAAACAAAATTATCCCGTGTGTGGATGAGCTCAAACAAGCCAAAATTGATGTCAAAACGTTAATTTTTCTACAATTCTTGTTACATTTGTCTATGTGGTGCCACTTTAATGACATGTGAATCATGGAAAGTTATGCTTATTGAATAATATGGATATTGAAAAATCTAAAATGAATCAAAAAAAATTTCAATATCAAAGTTTGGTTTGAATAAAGGAGTTTAACAACTTCATTCAATGACATTATTTTCATAAAGGGCCCCTTAATTTTCATAATACAAATTATTTCATCTTTAATTTATTTTTTATAGTAATAAGGTACTATTAGACAAATCTAAAAAATAGGCAATTTTTTGTATTTTTTCGATTTTGTGTTTATAAAAAATTAAGGTTTAAAAAAAGTTCATGAACCCTTTTTGACACGTAAATGTGATGCAATGTATATGTTGTTTAAAGAAAACTTGTAGCTTATACCATCAAAAATTAAACTTGAAATTGTTAACATGTTTTGGTATGATTTGAAATTATGACAAATTTTCAAGATGAAACACAAAATTTGGCAAAATTTATGCACTTTCAAAAATTTGTATTTTTTCAGATTTGATTGTAAAAAAAATGACATATTGGGGAAACTATAAATACAATATATAAAAAGTTTCAAAACATTTAATTTGAAAACTCTTCTTAACGAAAACATGTTTTTTGGGCAAAAGGACCCCAAAAAGAACAATAGTCCTAAATGCAAAGTAAACACATTGGCTTGTTATATGTCGTTTGGACCCTCCCATAGTTCCAAAAGTTACTTGTCCATGTAACACATAATTCTAAAATAATAGTAACTTGATAAAATTGTTATAATCATATAGTTTCAACAAATGTTTAGTTCTTCTTTTCAGCTACTTCATTCTATTTTGACATGTGTATACTGGTTGTTTATTTTATGATATTATTTTCCTTGTAAAGAATATTGAAATTCTTAGAGTTATATTCCCCCATCATCATCACATTTTATTGTTTTGATTTTCTTTTCAATTTGATTTTCCATGAAAGCTTTGAAAACCTTGAACTTATCAAGCACATCCAACTTAGTCTTCATGATTAAAAATAATACATTTAAAAAAACCAACAATGAAAGTCAAATGACATTTTGGCAAACTCCATGAAATGTTATTATTGGTCCAACTACATCTATGTGTACAAGTTCAAGAATTGTCTTTGCACAAAAACCCCTTGCTAGTAAAGGGAAATGTAATATGATAGTGTTTACCATACACACATCGATGCCATAAAAACTTAGGTCATGATCTCCATTGAAATCCATGTCTTCAACAAGGCTATTTCTTGCCATAGTTATTAAGCCTTACACATAAACATTTTCAAGTCTCTAATGCAACAAATTATTATTTTTAAGTTTGTGTTACAATCTATAATCAAGAATTAAACGATTTCAACCAACTTATATGACCTCCCTTTTTTAACAATTTCAAAAATCACCTTGTTTGAGTCATAAGACTTCAACCAACATTTAATGGTTTCATGTTTCAACTTTAAGTCTTGTTTTGTTAACTAACTTATTAATTACAAATCCCTTGCAAATTTCGGGATGTAGTATAATACATTTTCAATTCACCTACAAATCCCATTTGGTAGTTTGAAAATAATAAAGTTTTTCCCACACAAATCAAGGTTATTATTATCATCAACATATATTTTGTGACCCAAAACAAATTTCTTGAAAGTTGAAAATACTGCAATGTTGTAAAGTTGTAAAATGAATAAACTAAGTATCTTTGTAAAGACAATTACAAAAACAAAAATAATAATTACAAGAGGTTTGAAGTCTTGCATGTTGTAGCTACATGTGAAAAAGGCCTGAAAAAGGGCAAGAATTTCCTTGGATAGTACCGTTAAGAAACACCTTGCCAAAAATAAAAGAAAGTTGAACCCAATGATTTAAAATTTATTTTTTAAATAATTATCAATGCATTTATTGGTTTGCACCATGTGAGTTATGTTTGAACCCCACCTATGTAGACACTCGTGAAAAATCATAAACACTTTGACACCTCCACCAATGTATTGGCATTTTAAGAAACTTCATTTTGGACCCCATCCATAATTATTATTTAAAAGTGTCCTTACACTTATACACTAAATGTTTTTCTTCTTAATATTTAATGCATGCAAAAGGGAATGGCCCCATTGTTTAATGAGATAATAAAAGTTGGGAATATCTATTGTTTATTTTATTGACATAAATGATCCTTCATAATTCCATGTTTCTTTCTAGTTAAAGATTAGCAACTAAATAATAATTATCTCAATCCTTTCTTTTTTAGCTTTTCGTTTTTGAATTTCCTTCAATCTACACCCCTTTTTGAACTTCCTAAAATCACCCTTAATAGTTAGTATTTCTAATTTTCAACTAGCATTTTTAAGCATTGCTCATTTAGACCACAAGTCTTTTTGCAATAATTGTCCACATATTAATTCCATAGACAAGTCATTAGTATAGGTACCAAAAATGAAACCATCACTTGAAAAGGTGGCAAACTTTGTAGAAATGTAAAAGTCAAATTTTCATCATAAATGTGATGATCAATGTTTGCCAACTAATCAACAATCATGTGAAGATTATCGATGCGAGATTGCACTAAGTTTTTTCCTCCATCTTAAGATTACATAACTCTTAATGTAGTTGAAATGTATTGCCAACATTTCAATTTTCAAATGTTGCACAAAAATGATCTAAAACATCTTTTACATTCTTTGCACAAGCTACATGATGTAATTTTAAAAAAAAACATTAATAGATATTGTGTCACAAGCTAACTTGTTCTTCTTCACGAGCAAATGATGTTTATGAGTGCCTCTTTCAAGAATAATTTTTCCAAATTTAGTCTATGGTGCCAATAGCTTTCTTAAAGTGATCTCCCACAAATCTTTCTCATGCACCAAAAAAATCATATTTGCTTTCCAAGTATGAAATTATTTCCATGTTAAGCTTATCAATGCTTCAAATATTAAAATGAAATGCCATGATTGTGACTAAATTAACACCAAAAACACACACTCAAAACTCAAGAGTTTGTGAATGAACAAAAATATAACATGCAACTCTAATTCTCTAATAGCACATTGCAAATTGATAGCGAAACAATGAAAATATATATATGAGAAATAACACCTAGTTTTACTATGAACTTTCCATTTAACTTAAAGATCACACAAGTTGTTACAAACTTAAACTTTTGATCCACCTTGAAGATTTTGTCCTACTCCTACATAGGAGGCAAACATTCCATATGTGAGTGTTGTTTTTAAAAATATTGCTTGCATAAGCAAATGACAAGGTCATCATGATTTCATATAGATGTTAATACACCCACATTTATTATTCATTAGAGAACATGACATGCAATGCAATACTTTAAATTAACCTTAACTAAAGTAATTTCATAATTCCAAAACTTAAGTGAATAAAGCACAAATATTTAAAGTAAAAGTAACTTGGTAAAAATAATTTGATAGGATGTTGATTTCTAGCATGATTATCCAATCATTAAAAAAAATTCCACTTTGAACACTCTCAAAATAATTTTTAATCTTTCCTTTTGGGTAAAGAATAATATGGCATAAAGTGTGGTGCTATTGGGAACAACTTGAAGAACGCATTAGGAACTTGAGGAACATCATAAAATTTATAAGGAATTTGATGGGAATATGTAAATCATATGTCATGAATCATTTTGAACACCTTAGAAACATTGTAATCCAAAAAATTCTGAAACATTTTGGTTGAAATTTCCATAAACAAGTTTGAATGTGTGTACATTTGAATCAAACAAATGGTTTTGTAGTTTCATTTGTAAACATGAATAGATTGGCCCATATTTTCAGTTAAAACTTTTTGTAATAGGGTATAATGGATTTGAAAAAGGTTGAATTTTCAAAAATTAATTGTTTTATGATGATTTTGTATTTAAACAAAAATCTAGATATAAGATCTTAAATTGACATTGTGTCAGGTTGATGGTTCAATGGGAAAACACTTAAGCATAAAAAACTAAGACTTGTTAATGCTTCATGTTTAGTTTCTGGGGTTGAAATCCGCTTGGCGGAACTTTTTTTTGCACATTTATAATCATTTGCAAACAAACATTTTGGTAAGAAATGAGCAAGATAGGTTATCCCATTAAAGTAAAAGGATTCCTAAACTTGTAAAATGCCTTTTTGGAATGTGCATGGCCTTTCATGTGTAATGAAAATGCCACCTTATAATTAGACAATCTAGATTTGACACACATAGATGACATCCCGCCCATTACCAACCTAGGTTAAATTTTACACCATGTACATTTATATACTACAATGTTCACATTTGTCAATGGTCACAATTTGGTTTTCAAAAAAAAATGTTCAACCAATCATAAAATCACTAATGTTTTAAAACTTTTTAGTTTTGCACCTTGGCCAATGATTCGAACCCTAACCTAAATCTAACAATGCACATTGTGCCAGGCAAGGGTAAGCTCCACTTTTTGCCCCCATCGTTTTGTTTCTCTACACTATAACTCTTATCACCAAAACTTTTCATTATGATGTTCATTTCTCATTGTGGTGTGTTGAAGGCCCTCATTGTGATGTTCATCGTGTTCTAAACTCACCTTCCCTTCTATTACTTGGTTTTCATTACAATGTTCATCATGTTATATTCACCTTCCTTGTTGCAACCTTAGGTTTGTTTCGTGACCAAGGTTGGGACAAGACAAATGGGAAATATGCCAAGAACAAACTAAAGCAAGCTCCAAAAGATATGTGCCGAGAAACGTGCCAAAATATTTCAATGCCATCCAAAGTGCATGGAACTAAAGAATGTACCCTTTGGTCTATTTTTTTGGTATTGTAATTTTAGAAAATGATCACTAGTATCTTGGGATGAACTTGGGGGCATGTCATTCCTACTCTTCTACTTCATGTATTCATTATGGTGTTCATCCTATTCACATTTTCCTACTATGCATTGATTTTCATTTCATCATGTTTTGTTTGCCTTCTTACTCTCCTACTTTAGTTATTCATTGTGGTGTTCAATATTGGGTGCAAACATGATAAAATAGACCAAAAAATAATGGATGTCCATTTATATAATGTATCATGCATATGAAAAGTTTAAGTAACATCAAAATGGGTGAAAATATGATAGAAAAACCTTTTTCTTTTTGTTACATTTACATGAATCTACTTTCAATAAAACTAGGAACAAATATGTTTTGAAGGTAACATTTTAAAATCCCCATTTACTAGATGGTAAATTTGTGGTTGGGGAGCTTTTGACACAAAATATGTGATGATTTGTACTTATATTAAATTAGGATATAAATACTTATCTATGAATCTTGATCTCATCATCAAAAATATTTTTTATTTTATTTTTTAGAAAATAAAAGGAACATACTTAACATATACTTTATCAAAATTTACACTACAAAATATAAACTTCACAATTTAGTTGTGTTTTAAAAACTTATTATTAAAAAACTTACTTTTATAATGTGAAAATTGAAAATTAATGCACAACAATGAATGAATTAAAAAAATAATTCAAGTTAAAAATTCAAATTAATAATGGGTTTTGTTATTTTTGGTCTATTTTCAAGTAGATTAACAAAGTAATACAAATGTTCATTTTATTTTGCTTTCACCTTGTTAGGTTATTCTTACTTCCTATTATGTTTGACTACTTCCTTGGTCTTCATTACGATGTCCATAGTGTTTTTTTCACCTTCCAACTTTGTTGTTCTAAATAATCATCTTGGTGTTCATTGTGTCCTTTTTGCCTTCCTACTTTATTGCCATGGTCTTCATTGTGGTGCTCATCATGTTCATTTTGCCTTTCTATTTTGTTGCCTCAAGATTTTTCCTTGTTTACCTCTCCTCCCATCCCCTAAACAATATTTGCCAAATCTAAACAAATAGTTACAAAACACATAACTTGGGTGTGCAATATAACCTACATTGTCCTTCTTGTTTTCTATTGTGCCTCATTTTGTGTTTCAAAGGTCAAAGCAAGGAAATTGACACCCCAATATCCCAATGAAAGAGCTTATAGACCTACTTGAAATTTAAAATGAAACCTCTCACCCATATCCCCAACTACAATAGGAGACCAAGATGAAATGAATTTTATCCACTATTGTTTGTTAATGCATCAAGTTGTTCACCCAACTAGATTAAAAGAATCTTACAATCGTTTAGCACCTTTTTTCTCCTTTTCTTTTTGTTTTTTCTTTCTCAAATTTCATCAACTACTTCGTCTAGTGCCATTTTTTTTAGAATTTTCAAATATTCATCTAATGTAACCACAAGTGACTAACTACATAATCCATTAATAGCTTCTTGCCCTCGGTTTTCCTTATTGGCAATTGTGATAATTTGACAACCAGTTGGCAAACGATAAGACATCACATATCAAATTTGTGGCTTAGTTAAATGTCTTGTAAAAAATTAAGGTTGTACAAGTTAACTATTTAATTTGAATTCTTTTATGGTGGGCAAATATTTGTGACAACGTGGTTGGTAAACAATAGTAGAAACATCTTTAGATGTTGGAAGGCATGTGATGTATGTGAAAATAGAGTGGTCATGTTAGTCCAAAGTCTTGTGCTCATTCTATTGTTTCTAATGTCACATATGAGTCATGTCCAACACACAAATCGATTTGAAGTTGACAAATTGGTTTGAAGATGTCATCAATGTTTTCTTTTGCATTGCAATGAAAGTTCCCTGCTTACACAATCTAATGTAGTCCTTGCACATGTGCATTCAGCTTTGAAAATGTAGATCTATTATTGTTCTAATGTTTTTAGTTTCAAAATGGACATGATACATTTGGATTAACACAATAGGTCATGTATGACCTCAAATTTCACCTTCATGGCCACACAACAAGGTAATCAATCACAACATCATCTTGTGATGCATAACATCAATACTTGAATTTAAACTATGTCTTTATTAAATCCTCTTGTAAATCCAAACTTTGAAATGTATTTTCTTCTTCATATTTCTTTCAAATAAATCAAGACAACATTCTTGTGTGAATTAACTTTCAAAAAACTATGCATTGAGTTGCAAATCATTTACAAAACTCAAGGTCATTTTGTGGAAAGATTTGAAGATCAACCGCATTCCACAAAATAAACTTATTGTTAATTCTTTGCATCATATTCATTTGAACTAAAATAAGAGTTGATTTTGTACAAATTTAAAAGTTAACTTTTTACATTACTAAAGAAAGTTCTTAAAGATTTATGTAACAAAAAGTTCAAATATTAATTCTTAAGAGAAAACTACGTGTTGAACATTTGAAAGTTGAACCCTAAGGGTTTAAGGGTTAAGGTGTACTTTAAGGGGTTTAGGGTACAACTTTGAACCTAAAGCTGAACTTAAATGCCCACCAATGTAATCAATTGAGGGTTTTCATTTCTTCTGCAGCTAATGTCATCAAGAAAATGAGAAAATAAATCGAGAATTATGAGTTGAGACTTTACAAATTGTCACAAGAATTTCTGAGATTTCTGCAAAGTTTCCAAACTTTAAGTCCATCTGAATCAAACTCAGAGATGAAGAGCCCTATAGCAAGTTCATCAACATTCTAGATCTGACAAAATAACTGCATGCAAAAAAAAGAAGAGAGCCAAACTTGAAGAAAAGAGAAAAAACCCAAATCGCAAAACAAAACCAGAACTGACAAACCATCTGCCACATTCTGGTTGTCACACAATGATAAATCTGGGCGGATGTTTGCTTTTGTCATTGTGTGACATTCTTACTGTGACCTTCGTCAACTTCTGCTGCAGTGGTATTTGACCTGGGAAAGCCAAAACTGAAGAGTGGAGAGGCCTTTGCTAAGTCATGAGCATGTTGTGAGGTTGCAGAAATGCTAGTATCTCGCCACCAAAACCCATCAACGGCAGTGGAAGCATTAACCTTCTCAGGATCTAAGATGATGCGACAATTCACGTGGTCAGAGCCAACATCTATAGGGCCTTTGGAATCTCCACTGCTGTACAGATTGAGTCGTGCAATACCTGTGTCAAGGTTAACACCGCCCCAAGATGGTTCCATTGTGTAATGTATTGTTCCAGCATACACTTTGCGGGGATTGGCAGCCCATTTGCGGGCACCTTCTGGGCCAACACAGGTAGAGGATCTTGACTTATCAGAGCAGGTTGGGTGCTCGAGATGCAAAAACATGCGATCTACAGCCCAATCTTCATCAATGGCCCCAAACATTGAGTTTTTTGGGGGTGAGCAATAAATACTACTCCAAACTAGACTACCAAAAGTGATGTATGGGCTCTCCTTGTTGCTCTCCAAAATACCCAAAAGCGTTTGAGGGGGCATGATTTCGAGGTACTCATCAAAACCCCAAAAGAAGGCCCAATCAGCGAAAAACCGTGATCGTTGTAAGCAATCATTGAGTGCCAAGTGATTGTTAGGGTATTGTTCTTGGCCAACTACAAAGCCCTCATCAAGGCTCATATCTATTAATGTCAACAAACCATCATCAAGAAGAGGCTGCAAAATGCTCATTGTTGCTGAGTCCAACTCTATCCCATGGTATATGAAATAGTGCAGCTTCCCTTCCCTGAAAACATAATGGTTGAACATGAGCCATTGCTTCAAGTACCGCGCATTCAGTGGTTCCAAAATTGGGGGTGGACAAAAGGCATATGAGTGCTTTAGTGGGCCTTCAAACTGAATATGGTTGATGGCTTCTGGAGGCTCATCAAAAACTGGAACAAATTCCCCACTGCCAAGCTTAAGGTAGAGATGGCCACCCAAACCATTTGAGCCTGCTGGACCTTCGAAAGAACATTTTATCACTGCAACATCATAAGGCAGTCCTCCTTTGGTTGGATCACTCATAAATGTGTAGCTTTTTTTCCCATGTTGGACAGGCACTTGATTATCAACTGCTGGTGGTGGTGGAAACAGTGGTGGTGTGTGGTTGGAGCTCAATGCTGGATCCCACTGCATCCAGATGCATGTACCAGAGGTGGCATCCTGCACCAGCATCTTTTCACCAAAGGAATTAGCCACCAGAGTGACCAATGTGAACTCTTCATGTGACATTCGGTAAGAACTGAAGAGGATTAGTGGTGGAAGTGATGACCGAAATGGGCGGAACTTGTGAACACCCTGGAAAATTGGTCCTGCTGCTGCTGCAGAAGGCACATGCTGCTGTCCTGTTTTACTTTCATCAAGCATCTTCAACCTCATAGCGCATGCTTCGTCTGCTGCTTCATCCAGTCAACAAATCCCACCCAATCCGACCCTGTCTGTAAAACTTCAATGAAAGGTGAAGGAAGTGTAGCAGCAGCAGACAGACTCCAACAGCGAAAAAAAATTCTTTCAAAGAGAAGAAGATATTGAAGAATGTTTGTTGCAACCCAAATGAAGAGTTTGAAAGAATGCTTGTTGCAACCCAATTGAAAAGTTTTAGAGATAGACTTTTTTTTAAAAAAATTGGTTTTGGTTTTTGGTACCTTGACTTTGGGTTTGATTTGCACAATGGGTTTGCATCGCCCTCAACACGGCTACTTCTTTCTGAAGCTCCTCCACGTTGTGAAGCTCCTGGATGACTTCAGTGAGAATCTCACCGGTGGGACCATCCAGTGCAGCATTAACATCCCACTGAGGCAAAGCACGGCGTGGGTGATCCACAGAGAGCTGATCTGCATCAGCTTTGGTGGCATTCACAATGATCACCAGTCCTTTATCCATGGCTTCCTTCACAAGCTCTTTCAGAGACCGCAGAGAATTGTCAGCTGGAAGAAGATGGGGCAAAGAAGAAGAGCTTCTTCTGCTTCTGATCATGGTGAATTCTGCCAGTCCTTCTTCTTCTTCTTCTTGGACTTGCAATCTCCTCACATGTTGCCGAAAACCTCCGAGATCACCAGTGCTGTTGAATATCACCAGCATCAGGACCAAGAGTCCTAGCAAGAAAATCAATGCTGGGGTCTTTGTGATCAACCTGGAAATCCCTGCTAGGCTTCCTAAAGGCACCTGCTTCCCATTCATCTTTCCAAATGAACTTCTTGCACTGATTTTGTTCATGGTCATGACGATGGGTGGTTCTTCTTCTTCTTCCAACAGACAGTTGCAGATGTTTTTCCTCAGCTCTGATCTTTCTCTACTGCAACATTGTTGTTGTTCTTCTTTAACTACTTCTTCTCTTGCTCCAAAACCAAAACTCTGAGACAACAATGCTGCTGCTGCTGCATGTGGGAGTGCCAAACAGAAAGCTTTTTCTCTGGAATTTAGGCGGCTGCAAAAAGGCTTCTTCTCTGATGCCTATCTTCTTCTACAACAGGCAGTAGAGCTTCTAGCCAAGAAAGATAAAACCTTTGACTTCGTGACGACGACGACGACGCTCATCCCTGGCAGAATTGGAGAAGGAAACCAGCGGCTGCTTCTTCAATCGATGCGATTGTTCTTTCTCAAGAAGAGTTGTTGAAGAAGCAGCTTACACTATACACATTGTATCAAAGAAAAAACCTTGAGGCGCGCACACAGACACACACACAGACATACAAACAAACGGAACCCGGGGCTCTTTATGTCGAGTCTCAAGAAGCTCCCGACTTTCTTCTCACATAACAAGCTCCTCATCAGGAAACCAAAACCTCACCAAAGATAAAAACAGCACACAGTCAGTCACTCAGTCACAAACAGATTTCACAAACAAGCAGCAGCAGCAACAGAAGCACCTAATCTATATGGGTTTCTGCACCACCTCCTCCTCCCAGGCTCTTTCTCTCTCTCTCTGTTTTCCTCTCTTTCCAACTGTGTCTTGTATAAACAAACTCTCAATGCGTCCTTCTCTCAACAATAATGCCACCCAAAGCAACCACCTTTCTTGCACACAAATACATGTGCATGTGCATCTCTCTCTCTCTCTCTCTCTCTCTCTCTCTCTCTCTCTGTGTTGGTTTTTTTCTTTCTTTCTTTCTTGCTTCTGCGTGTGTCTATGTTCGTCTGCAACTAGAGAAGAAATGTGTTTTTTCTGTGAGTTGTGTGTGTGTGTGTACCTCGAGGAGCTGGAGTTTGGCTTGCATGCATGAGAGACAGTTCGAGACGCGCAGTGCAAAAGGAGAAAGCCGCAGCAGCAGCAGCAGCAGAGCAAAGCGGGAGAGAGAAGAACACGCCAGAACACGCCAGAACACGCCAACATTGCCCAACACTCTGGCGTTTGATAGCGTAGAAGGGCGTGGGCCTGGCTATGGGGCCTCTTTTTTTTGGCCTGTTTTGCCTTTTTTGGCATTCGGGCAATATTGTGGCGTAATCCAAGCGCAACCGCAATCCTAGTTATTACTATATTTATACATGTGTGTTAATCAGTGATTTTTTTTGTGAGCAATTTTCGCCACAAATTTTGTGATTCAAAAGAAAATTAAAGAAAAAATTGGTGACACATTCCCTTGTTTTTTGCTTTTTGTTTTGTTATAAAACATTTCGCAAGAAAAGAAATTTTAAAAATTTAAAAATCGCCAAAATCATCACAAATTGCTACAATTTGCTTGCTTGCAACATGAAAAGGTTCTTATAATAATTTTTTTTACTTTCATATTTTGTATATTGCCAAATTTGCCTAATTGTGCTTATGGATGATCACCACTTGGGCAATATCATAAAATTGGAAAAAAAAAAAAGAAAAAAAAAAGAAAAAGAAAAAACTACCTAATGTCAATATAATGTGATTTATGTTAATTACTTCCGAGGATTCATAAAGGTTTTTTTTTCTCTGGTGATGATGCATCCATTTGATTGGCTCAACACCAAAAAAAATAAAAAATAAAAAATGTGATCAAACTTTGGGTAGTCCCAAAATCGATATATACTGTCATACTACCTTGGCAGCTTCAACACTAATTTAAATTATTTATAGAAATGCTGAAATTTTAATTGAATTGAATTTTAATTTTTTTTCAAAGGACAAAGTGAAGGAAAATAGAAAATCTATAGGACTCTTTTGATTTTCAACATGGAATCTTCAATTTTAATTAATTATTAGATAAACATTTGTTAAAGTTGTCTTTGTCCTCTCATTTCTTGTAGTCTTTAATTTCCAACTTTAAATAAAT
>Ga0209611_10001699_pt1 | contig 37985 bp, 36 predicted proteins | sample S1TSphgellanicum_3_FD_187693 | JGI IMG/M metagenome (GOLD analysis project Ga0209611, IMG submission 187693) | Host-associated microbial communities from peat moss isolated from Minnesota, USA - S1T2_Fc - Sphagnum magellanicum MG (SPAdes) (version 2) | ecosystem: Host-associated > Plants > Peat...
TCATGAATCATTGTAAGCACCATGGGCCATCAACTTTTCCATTTTATGAATGTGAGAAGACTTCATGTTCACATTATCATTTCATGTATCCATTGCATCATTCCATCTCCATTTTGATCTCATATTTTTGAAAGCTTTTTTTTTATTTCTTATCATGGCTATCAACTTGCGGATTCTTGCAAAGAGAGTTGTTAATAAAGTAGATTCTTCCTCTAGCTTTACAAAGAGAGTGAAAGGTGAAAACTATTTTGTTATTTTGAACATTGATAATGTGGTTGTGAAAATGCAAAGTACTTGCTTTAAGGGAAAAGTGATGATCATGTATCAAAGTGTGGACAATTTAAAAACTTATACAAGTATTTTCAAGAAGATTTTGGTTGATCATGAAGGTTTCCAAAAACTCGCTTTGGTGATTTTAGAAGCTCTTGCACCACATCATTCTAACAAAATTGGGAATTATATCAAATTCATTAGTTTTAGTTGTGATGCAAAGTTCAAATATGAAAATGGTGATAATCCTTGTGTCATTAAGATCAATTTATCAAATATTAGGGTTTGTGAAAAAATTTCATTTCCTCCTTATCTCGTGTCCATTGGAGTATTTGTAACTTGTAAGGTGTAGCACATTCTCGCATGGTGTTATGGTTGTACAAGTGTTGGTTTTGTGACTATAAACTTGTTATTGACGAGTCAAATCTTGAGGATGTTAAAACTCTTTCAATTAATGAAAGTTTTTCCTCTTCTTACAAGGATTTGTAGATTTATTTTCAATGGGTGCACTTGCTACAATTCTTTTAAAGAATGTTTCATCAACTATATATGGTGACATGAAGTTTAGTTTTACACATATTTGTCAATTGATGAAGGTGTTAAACTACATAATCACCATCACAATATTTTGATAATTGGGTTTTTAAAACATTACCACTTGGTGGTACCATTGCCATCGTTGGTTGTATTATTATAGTCAAGGTTGGATGATATTTGATAGTGACAATATAAATGGTGACGAAAAATATCTTGAAAAGTTATTAAATCAATTATTTAGTATTCACAATCAAATACTTTAGTAGATGGTGGATTTATTGGAATCACCTTCAATTTGATTATTGTTAGATTACTTTCAAATTTTCTAGCCTAGGAAAGCTCCCAAATTAATATCTTGTTGCAATAATATTATAATTTCATAATTCCCTTGTGGACGGGCCTACTTCATCTCGTTCATTTAATGGAGTTGAGCCTAAGATTGCCTTTCTTTTTCACTTTAAATTTGAGTTTGTTGTCTTACACTTTCAATTATGTTTTGTGCTATTAACTTGAATTCGTTGTGACACTAACATTATTGACCTAAATCAAGCATTAATGAATTTTTAATAACATCTCTTGCAAACAGCCTTGCAAATATATTAACTCTATTGTGGTAGATTCCCTCACATTAATTTCCTATAGATTCTTTAATCTAGTCATACAAAATTAGCATAAAAAATGCTAGTTTTAGAATTGGTAATGTCGAATTGCAATTGTTAGTGGTGAAAATGTCATTAAAGTTACAAAATTAATTCTCTTGCAAAACATAATTATAGAGCATAATTATGAATTAGCATGGACTGACTTTGTTATGCTAGTTTGCCTCACATTAATTTCATATAAATTTGTTTAATCCAACTATACAAAATTAGCATTAGAAATGCTAAAGTTTTAAAAACTAGTAATGTCAATGTTGACAATGATCAAATTGAAGTTTCACATTTGCAAACAATGAACAAAAAATACAAAGAGACAAAATTAAGAAAGTTTAACAAAAACAAAAGAAAGGAAGAAAGTATGCACCTAGAGGATTCCATACCAATCCGTCTTGTTATTTTCGACTTGCACCAATACTAAGTATAGGAGAAGGGGCTTGAGTACAGGCCCTTCCAAGATTTGAGATCTGTGCCCAAGGCTAGTAGGCTAAAGGAACAAGTCAAAAATCACGGAAAGGCTTGTACTTAGGTCCTTTTCTAATGTAAAGCAGATTTTGGACAGTTTTTGATATAGTGTTAAGCTGGCTAATACCTTCCGCTGCTCAGAAGATTCCAGTACAGCTTGGCTACTACCTTCCACCGCAGAAGATCCTGCTTGTTGAAAACAGGTTTCTGCAAGCAAGGGAGCTGAAAATACAATGGAAAAATCCAGGCAGTGCTCTATGCTTATAAAGAATTCTTCTCTTTTCACATAATTCCAAAGATAACGAAAGTATTTATTTGGTTTCATAGTCTCAAGGCACATACTAAAGTGCACATGCTTTGACATCAATTCAACATGAAACCAAGTTGAAAATCAATCTAAAACCTAGATTTTTGTAATTCCATCTTGTAATTATGATTTATAATTTATAATGTCATTATAACAAACCTTTCAATAGGCAGAAAATATTAAGATATTATAAGTAAGGTTCAAGATGATCATATTTCAACTCCTCATTTATTAATTTTAATCCTCTCCACCTACATGGAAGAACTTTGAATGATGAATTAAAAAATTTAAATTTTTAATACCATCTTTCATTAGCATTTTAAGTTTTCTTACAAATATTAACTTCCTTTTGAGCAACATTTTTATCCAACATAAGCTTTCAATAATAAAAATTTAATTATCAGTCCATATTTAAATTATCTAATATTACTTCATTCATGTGGATTTGGTAAGGTTAGTGATGATAATAATTTTTTTAGTGAACAATAAAGGGATTGGTATTCCTTCACTACAAGAAAATACAATTTTTGAATTTAAAGTTTAACTTGACTAAAATGTTTACATTGACCAAAGGGGTTGTGCACTTTGACTTAAGGGCTAGGGCATAAAAAGACATGTATTAATTTTGGCTAATACTATAAAGTGACCTTTTTGACTAAATGTTAATTTGAACATCTAGTCAAAAGGGACTTTAAAAATGGTTCATCAAAAAGTCACAATGGATTCAATTTCAAAATAGTTGGTAAATTCAAAATTCACAAAGACACAAGAATTGAATATTGTAATCTACCAAAGATGAAAAATAAAAATTACAATATGTCTGGTGTTTGTCAAAAGGGATCATTGTTGAAAGAACAGGTTTCAAGGTGAATTGGAAATTTTTTGCAAAAGTTATTTAACAAAGATCAAGTTCAACACACTTACAACAAAGAGTATTACCCTCTTCTAGGATGGGTGTGGTTTGATGTGTTGTCATTACACCAAAACGTGACTTTCATGACTACACTCAAATGACTACATAATCGAATAAGACCCATCATTTATGTCATTTTGACATAAACGACTACAAAAATGGCATAATCAACGCATCTAATTATTCTATAATCATATTTTTGAAAATCACATTTTGGCATAATGTGCTAAAATTATTACAATCAAAGGAAACATGTTGATAAAATATGCCAATGGTGTTTTGAAACAATTAAGTACATTCATTGAATTGTGAGATTTTGAGAGTTATGCATTCAACTTGGGACATGGAGAAATTGATTTGAAAAAAAGACCATCCATTCCTAGTAATTTGGAACACCAAGGAAAAAAATGATGCAATTGTTATTCAAACAACTATAAAACAAAAATCAATTATCAATTGAAAAATTATGTCAAGGAGATGAAGTTGGTGGTGATCAACCTAAAATGTGAACTAGATGACATTTTCTAGTGGAAGGTGCAATAATGCCAAATGAATCCAATATCAAAGACATTTTCAAGGTAAGGTTTACTCTTGGTTTCCCTCAAGACAAGATGTGGGGTGTAACAATTTCTTTAATTTAATAAACTAGCAAATGATAATCAAATTTGGGAACATGTTTTTTGTGTTTTATGAAAATTTGAAAAAACATTAAAAGACCACCAATCTTAGTTATTTCAACCTCAATTTTTATCATAATCACTCTAATAACCAAAAAAAAACACACACGCACACGCACACAAAAGCACCTTGAATTGGTTCATGAAGCCTTAACCATTAGAACAAAATTTCAAATTAAATTGGAAGTCATCCAAAATCAAGATTTCCTTTTCTCTTCAATTTATTTTTTCTCATTCAAGTGTTTAAACTTTATTCAAATAATTTTTTTTGTAATATACAATCACATTCTAAATTCATTGTTACAAATATTATTATTTAAAAACTTATGTCCCAATAATTCAAAATATAATGTTGATTTTGCATTTCAACTTATGCATAATGGTAGAATCACTTAAAGCATTTCAATGTCACTGTGATGTTTATACGAATCCTTGAGGAGCTCATTGTCATTTGTCCAATTGTTACAAATTTTTCATAATAGTTTGTAAAAATTGTTATTTTCCAAATTTTGAGGCTATTTTTTCTTTTGAATGTTTATGAGTATAAACCATGTAAATAATTTGAAAAAAAATTCCATCAATATTTACTAGTCAAAACTACTATATGTACATATGTGTTTTCAAATTATGATAATAATATTAATATTATAATTTTCAAATTCAATTTACTATATTATTTCATTTCAACATTTGAATCACCTCCTTGTTCAAAATTTTCAATTCAAATTTGAATATCAATATTCCATTTTTGTACCCATGATTTCAATTTGATTCATTTCTTTTTTTAAATGGCAAACACACATTTCACTAAAACTATATAATATGATTGATGATTTGTGGTCAAATTTTTGGCATTTCATTTGCAAATCAAACCCATATTATTTCTTCCATTTTAATATCTAAAAATATAAATTTGAAATATTCTAATTTCAATCATTGCTATTCTAATTTCTTTTAGCTTTCAAAGTGTAATTTGATTTTCAAATATTCTAAAAAAATTCAAAAAAATGTTTCTTTTCAATGCACATTTTTCTAAGGTAAAAACTACCAAATTTATCTATTGTTAATTCTTCATCCTTTAAAAGCACCTAGAAAAATCACAATATAAGTTATTTTTGTTTCCAAATTTAACATTTAAATACCCTTGTCAAAAACAATGTTGTTCAACTTGAAGGGCTATTGAAAGGTATTTAGTAGAAATAATGCAAACCAATTAAAGTACTAGGTTAATACCCCTACCAGACCTTCATGACCTTTCAAGAGGTCGCCATCCTAAATTTTATTGATTATCAACCTATATATTTAAGAGCCTAAAACTTGTCATTTTGGCCATCCAATCATTGCCAAAAGCTTAAATGTTCAAATTTTAAAAATAAAATTATTGACCTAACAAAGGAACTAAAAGTGAAAAAATGCAGCCAAATGAAAAGTGATGAATGACTAGATTGTAAATGAACTTAAAATATAAAACCATATTCAACAATAACATTATCAATCATTTTTATTATCCATATGTTGTAATGGATTTCAATTAGAATTATATTTAAAAATATGAAGCTTCTAAAAAACAATATGAGTTCATAATGAACTTTGAATGATGATATTGTAACACGAATAGAATGAAAAATGTGGACTTCAAAAGTATGTCATCATAATGTTTAAATAAAAATAAAAAAGATAGGCCATCACCAATCACCAAACAAGGAATTTAAGAATAAAATGCATTGAAGTTTTTGGAATACAAAAATTGAATTTTTAAATTTTCAAAAGCCATGATTTTCATAATTTATAGTCCATTTCACATTGAAATATTCAAGCTTTCACATGAATTTTTGGACCAATCACATGTCTAGTGACATATATAAGTTGCCTACCAATATTTTTAACCAATACAAAGGTATAATTATATTATTTATAAATTGATAATCATCTTAATTTTAAGAATTTTAACAACTATAAATTGTGAACTTTTCATAATATTAAAAACAAACCACCTAACCATGTTTTTACCATCATAGCTTACATGTTTAAATGTTTAAAAATTCAAGAACATGTTAGGACAAAACATAAAATATGTGAAATTGGCTTAATATGTGATGACATTTTAATTGGCCTAAATTTCATCTAGATTAAAGTTTACAAAATTATATTTTACTACTAGTGGAACTAGTCTTAATATCACAACTATCATGGCTTACCACAACCAAAAACTAAGAAGCTCCTCTCCATCACCTTCATAGAATATTGGCAAAATCTCCTAACCTAATGGTATGCATTAAACAAGTTACTTACATGTCATTTACCCATATTGCAAATGTACAATAAATTGCCCTTTCTAAAAACTATTGAGGGGAAGGGTCCATATTTGGACTCTTCCAAATATTTCATGAGCTAGGTATGTCAAATCCCCAAAGGTATTAAGATATACCAACCAAATGGAGGGTCATGTGAGAATCTTGAATTAATGATATTGTACATTCCTTTCCTAAGTTCACACAAGGGTTTGAAATTCCCCAAAGGCTCTCAAGATACAACCCTTCCTATACAAAATTGCTAGAAGCATTTTCCACTCTAAATTCTAAGAATTCAACTTCACAAAATTTTTATTATTATTAATAGGAAAAAAATGTAACTTATTGAAGGTGGTATGTGTAGGCTAAAGCCTTAATGTGGGGGCTTTGCCAAAACAAGGGGCCTAGGACCACAAGGTGGTAGCCAAGTTTGACCCTACAATTTGGGATGTCTCACATGAACTTTATTAGAAACATTAAACAAGCCATGGGTCCTTGGCAACTTTCATCCATTTTCAAAATACGTCCATGTGCAACATATTTGTCCATATCATCAAATATTTTGTCCATGTGGCACCCAATGTATCACTTGAATATTCTATTCACATGAGCAAAATATTTCAAAAATGTTATATCAAGTTCACATGTTCATGTTCATGCACTTACAACATAACAACTTGGGTTTCGCACTACCAATGACAATCAATTCACATAAGGTCAAAATATTAATATATCTATAATCTATTTAAATAAATTATTTGAAAGATAAGTAATTACCAAAAATTGGTAATCCATGATCATATATATTGTCCATGAAATCATTTCTTCTTCCATTAATTTTAAAATATGAGATTTAATTTTCACCCATTAAAACATTAGTATTTCTAACATCCATGATGTCCTTTTTGATGTTTTTCATTATCTTTAAAACATTTTTTTGGGGGCATTTCCAATGCCCCCCAATGTCCTTCCAATACTTATGTTCAAATATATATATATAATATGAAACATTTTTAGCCCTTTTGCCCACAACATCCTTTATGTGTTTTTTGGTGTCCTCCAACATTATATATCCAACTCTTTCAACCTTCAATGTCTTGATGCCTTTTATTGCTTGGAAAAGAAAATTTTCATAATCAACTTAGCACCCTTGGTGTTTCTAGCATGTTATTTTTTACACCCATATTATCACTTGTTGTCATTTTGTAGTTCTTTGTTGACATCCCTTTTTTTTTTCTTTTCCATTTTCCATCATCCTTGGTGTTGTTTTGGTGTGTTTTTGTTGTTGACAAAACTAAGGTTATTCCCCAACAAAAAACTCGAAACTTATCAACAACCCATTTGATAAGTTGACATCTCATCTTGGGATCTTTTAGGAATTTGGCCTAGCAACAAACATAGTGATTTAAAAACTCAATTTTAAAAAAAATGATAGGTCAAGTTTTCACTAATTCTAAGAGAAATAAAAGTTGAAAGGGGCAATATATTTAATTGATGTGAAAAGAGAAAATAATTAAAAGGGAAAAAATAATTACCCATTCCAAGGATAGGGTGGTTAGAAGGGACAAAATAAAATGCCCTCAAGTCATGTGTGGAGGTGATATTAAAAAAGTGTCAAATGCCACTTCCCACTAAATGTTAATGAAATTGATGTTTAAGTTGAATTTATTAAACATAACATTGATAAAAAAAATTGTAAACTTGTCAACTTTGATCAAATGTTTTGATAGATATATCGTTTCAATGTTTAATAAAATATTTTTTTTTTGATTAAAAAGTGTCCACTAAAATCTTATAAAAAAAGTTGAAATTTTATGTTTTTATGTTTTCATATGTGATTTAATTAGTAAAATATATAAAGGTAGATTATTTTTAATTTTAAAAAAATTATTAAATTGAGAATGCCAAAAAAAAATTTAATAAAAAACTTCATGATAAATCACTTTCAAATTATAATTATAATGATGATTAAATCACTTTCATGTTAATTTATTTGTAAAATTAATTTTCAATACAAACCAAAATTCATCATGTTAAATTCAATGTTTTCAATTGTTGGAATTATGAAAATTAATCAATGTCAAATCTAATAAAAAAATTATGGATGGAAAATTTGGTTTAGTGGTTTGAAATACACCAAGACATGTTCTTCCTTTCATATGAAATAAAATGTTGAAATTTAGAATATCTAGGATAATTTGCAATCATGATGTATGGGTCAAAAAATTTAATTAAAATTTATATATTCATCTTTCAAAACATATATAATGTATTATTTAATAGGCCATTAAGCTTTAAAATGTAATTGTTGAATGAAAAGATGAAACCAAAATGCATTTGAATATGGATCGTGCATTCTTAAATAACAACATGCACAAAGGAATCTCAAAGTTTTAATGATACATAATGATAGTAGGTTGAAAAACATGTGACTTTTGATTAATATGCAATTAATTGAACTAAAATATTAAATCTTAGTAATGTAAAATTTGAAATCAAGAACAAAACTTTGAACATGTTTTTAATTGCATAGAAAAGGGAAAATACATATAAATATAAAAAAATCAACTTTTATGAGTTTGAAAGTCTTGCCCATTTCAGTTTGCACTCAATATGTAAATATTGATGAATTACCCACAAACTAAATCATTTATTTAAATCTTCTTTTTTAAACATTTCTTTTGCTTTCTTTTTTCCTTTTTTTGAAGATCCTATGCCAACAAGTGATTCACCTTCTCATGCATTTAATTCAATTAATAACACACATTGAAAAAAAGTTATAACCACCACAACATATTCATGGGAATAAAAAACACACATGATTTAACAAATTCATAATGCTTTGAAGATTATTTAAATAATTTTGATTAATGTAATAAAAAAACATTCAACGCATTTTTGTAGAATAATCAATGAATTAAAAAAAATTCATGTCAAGAATAAAATATACTTGAGTATTCAAAAAGACTATATTTTCCTTCACAAATTCTTTTTCTTTAATAAAAATTTGGAATTTTTTTTTTGCAAATAATGTAATTAATGTCAAAGATGCAAAGGTATTACAATAGTAATAAATTGCAAATATAAAAATGACATTCATGTACAATAAATTATGTAATAGACAAGATGGATTTTTTTCTAATAGGTCATATTTGCAAAAGAATAAGGATCATCAAATGAAAATTAAAAAACATACAAACTATTTTATATCATTAAATCATGTTTATTTTGTAGCATCATTTTAATCTTTTATTTGATTTTGTAATGTCAATAATAGTTTTAAAGGGTTTTATTAGTTTCAAGGATATTATAAATTCATATAATGGGAAATAAATAATCCATATATTGTAAATTTGTTTAAGATTTATCATCGAACAATGACATTTGTAATGAAAACAATGTTGGTCATTATTTACCCATGATGTCACAAACATGCAAAAACCATGAAGATGAATGATGAAAAATAAATTTAAGTTTAAATATAAACATAAATACAAAACAAACCACATGAAAAGCCTAAAGACAAAAACACAAAATGCACAAACAAAAGTGTAAAGAAATGTTTATTATGATAAAGTATGAAAATGTAAACACAAAAAGAACATGATAAAGCTATGGAACAAGATCATACCTCAGACTAATGTTGAACATACATAAAAGGTAATAAAAATCTTATTTTTATTCAAGAAAAATTCCATAAAAGTTTCAATTTGCCCACTAACCAAGGTTAAGAAGTTTCCTAACTACAAGTGAACTATGTGTTAATTAGGACTTAATTAAAAATGAACTAAAAAATAATTGTGAGTCAACTAAAAATGGACTAAGAATGGATTAAAAAAAATGAAAGTGAATTAAAAGTTAACTAAAAGTGAACTGGGAATTAATTCGGAATGAACTAAAAGTTAATTACAAGTCATGAACGAACATACATATGAATGAACTCAATTCATCATGTGAAAATGATGTCCATGACACATATAATTAATGATATTTCAAATTGAAATTTTAATTCATGAATTTTCAAAACAAACTAATGGAAGAATCACAAATTTAATCAATCATGAGTATATAAAAAAATCATTTTTATTCCATAGAAGATTCATGCAAATATATATATATATATAAAATAAAAAAGTTTAAATAATTGTTATACATACCATTATCTTAATGGATTATTAATCACCATTAATCCTATCACAAAACATGCACAAAATTATTTTAGTTTATTCATTCATATTATGTATGCAATTGTGTAACAATGATAAAATGACATTTTGCATGTATAATTTGTTTTGTAAACATTCATAAATCCTTAAATTCAATTTTGGTAAAAGTTGATTTTAGGAAATAAAAAAATCCTAGATGTGAATTTCAAAAATAATATGATTCACAAATACACCTCTTCAACCATTATTTGATCAATTTGTTTTGTATTATTGCATTTTCAAATGTTTTATTTCTCGCTTCATCTTAGTTAGTAATTTAATAAATATGAAGGTTTTAAATGCTAAGAATTTTTCCTCTCTTTTGAAAGATGAAACACATTGTGACCGGACATCAGGTCGTTTACTAGTGTGAACATTGTCCACCAGCAAGAGGTGGTTTAGTTTTAACTGCTGATCTAAATTTTGGCTGCGCATAAGATTTCAATCACCTCACAAGGAATGCATGGCGGCCACTAATTAAAGAGTTTTGTGTTGATGATGGATACTTTCGGTTGAATTAAGAGGACAGCGCGGGTGCTGGCAATTAAAAAGAAGAGGAGGCTAAACGTTGAAAGAGATCTGGGAAGTTGGAAGAGGAGCTGGAAAGGAGGTCTAGGTCCTGAGAGTTTTGGCGGAGGCAGATCGTGCTAGTCAGTTCAGAAAATGTATAGTCGATAAGTAGATATGTTTTGCTGGCAAGAGCAGAGATCAACAGAGAAGAGGTAGGAGATTTTTTGGAGAATGCAGAGGAGCTTAGAAGATTGCTAGTTGTTGATTTCTTCTGCTGCGTTAGTAACTAGGGGATGGCTAGCTCCTGAATCTGGTAAGAGTCAGGTCGAAAGTAAGGATCGGTGCTGTAGATCGGTGAAGTTTGGAAAGTGTATAGATAGACAGCTCGAGTTGTTTGTTTTTGGAGCTCAATCGTTGACTGAGTTGTTGTTAGACTACTAATGAACGTTCTGGAAAAGTGGAAGCTTGTGCTGTTGAGGATCTTTGTGAAATCTGAACTATGAGCTTTGGTCCTTGAGGTTCTGTGTAGGAGCCGTATCTGCAGAGGTTCGGGCGAGATTATTTTGCTCTAGTAATGAATCTCTCATCTGGATTTAGACTAATGATGTTGCTATGTTGTTTCTTTGATATGTGATTGCCCATGTTCACTCTGTCAGAGAGAGTACAACAGAGGGGTCTGGTTGTTGTTTGGTCCTTCTCCTTTTTGGTATCAAAGTTAGTTCGACAGTTTCGATAGGACCTGCAGAAAGTTAGATAGAATGTATCATGTCTTCGTCTGAAGTAGATGAGGTAGGGGTAGAGGATCTAACTCAAGACATTCTTGAACAACGAATTGTTAGTAGGTTTGACTATTATATTGCTCAAGGTGGGCCACAGAGAGGAGCTCTGATCCTGCGCTTCCTAGGTTTTGGGGTAATAACTCTTGTAGGCATAGATCCAGAAGTCGCCCGAGTAGGAGACACAGCTGTAGAGGTTACTCACGAGCTGAAGTTTGGTTAAGGGCAAGGAATGGAACAGACGGATGGGTATCCATCTCACAAATACAGACACAGTACTACTACGTCTCATACCTTGCGTAGAGTAACTCCCATTTTCGCAAAAAGGCAGCGTAGTGTGCCAAGGTTGGGAAACCTTTGGATTCCCAAGTCTCCTGTATCACCGAACCATTTTCCTGGATTCTACATTCCTGGTGTGGAGGATCTGTTCTAGGTTGGAGATCGTATTGTCCGTGTGGAACATTTCGGATCGAGGTCTCGTCTCATAAGCTGGCGGGTGTGGCGCAATTCAAAATCAAAGTGGCAATTCCAGCAGGAATCCACAGATGAGTAATGTTTCTCTATTTTTCCATCGAATTTTGAACCTTTGATACCAGTAGCTGAGGGCGCTCAGTCTGAGTTTGATGGATGATTCGGACAACACCTGTTTTTCTTTCAAGAATTAGAATTGAACTGCAGAAGCTGAGAAGTTGATTAATTTTGTTTTTGTGATTTGAGGGACTATGTGTGGTGAGGAGTATTGCATTTTGTTTCTGTTATTTCTGAATTCCTGTAAGATGACAAGCCCTCAGGGAATGGATGAGTTGTTCTGGGGACGGGACCATGAAGATGTGAATGATTGGGCGGAGTGGCTCACAATGGCTGCCGAGGTGCGAGACCTCAATGCGGATAAGCTATTCAAGATCACCAAATTGACTTTATGGGGTCGAGCCAAAGAATGGTTCAAGAAGCTGCAGCCGATGCCAGCCGACTGGGCTGAATTGAGGGTCCTGATCATGCAAAAATATGGGCGTGTTGATGATGATGACATCCGGATGAAGCTGGATGCCATCAAGCAAGAGCCAAAGGAGAGAGTTCAGAAGTACTTTGAACGTCTCGACAAGTTGTTTCAAAAAGGGAAGATACCCGATGCTGAGCAAAAGAGAAGATTTCTGGTTAAGTTGAGGCCTGAGATTCGAAAGTTATGCATAGTAAGAACATTTGCTGATGTTGAAGAGCTGGTGGGTGCTACTACCGAGCTCGAGAGAGTACTGGGAGAATTGGGAGAGATTCCATTCAAGCCCTTGAAGGAGGAACAAGAAGAAGGGGTCAAAGAGATGTTGATGGAACATCAAGTTGCTGCTTTAAACAACATGCTGATCAATTTTTTTAAGGGAGGTGTGCCGAACTCTGTCCCATCATCTTCTTCTACCCTGCTTAAAGAGTGTCAGATCTGTAAGGGAAGGGATCATATAGCCACGACATGTCCAAGGTTGAATGAGCCACGGCCAAAATGCGCCAAACGTGGCATGCCTCATAGGACAGAAAATTGTGGTGTGAAATGTTCCTTTTGTTCGGGTCTCGGGCATTCAGAAGAAAGGTGTTGGAAAAAATCTAAGGATGCGAAATCGTATTTCAGAGCGGCAAACTTCCTTGAAGTGTTGTTGAATGACGAAGCAGCAACTTTATAACAACTCAATGAATTGTGTGGGAATGAGAATGTGTTCTCACATATTTGCGTACCCAGACGAAGGCTTCCTGTTGAAATGCCCCCGGCGGGTACTGTACCATCGACTAATGTTGCAGAAGACAGCACCATGGTGAATTGGGAGAATTCCATTAGGTCAAAGATCCTTTCCCATTTCATAAAAAGGAAGATCTCACTAACACCAATGGAGATAGTGATGATGATACCAGGAGAATTGGAGCAACTGGAAAATCTGGTGAAGGTTGCTAGAAGAAAGAAGGATGCAGAAGTTGCCAATAATCAGGTGATGATGGTGTCTGCAGCTCCGACGCTGCGAAGAATCTGCATTAACAAGACACACAGAAGTAAGACCTTGCATTTGTCGATAGAGATAAACGGCTACCTGATTGAGGGACTTGTGGACACTGGAGCATCCATGTCGGTCATGGCGGCTGTAGTAGTCAGAGAGTTGGGTATGATGCACTTAATTTCTGGATCGGAGACCTACAAGACCGCATCTGGAGTAGTCACGCAGGCCATGGGATGGATCGATGAGGTGTCGGTCAAAGCTGGAGGAGTACAGTGCGCCATGACCTTCATGGTGGTGGATACCGACAGTTACGATGTGCTACTTGGGCTTGACTTTCTAATCAAAATTGGGGCAATCATCGATGTGGAGCGAGGGTGGATCCAAGTAAGACATGGTCCGGGACCCGACGTGGAAGTGCTGCCTTTGACCATGGTGAATATGCTGCATGCGCTAAACTCGGAGCCCCTGAAGCAAAACGATTCACGTTTTGTTGAAGGAGTCGACGTGCTCATGGGAAAACCATGTGTGGATGAGGACATTGAAACCCAACAGCTGGATGTGCAGGTATCAGGCTCGGACTCTAATACGTCTAAGGACTGTGAAGAGGAGTGTCAACGGCCGAGACCAATCAATGACGAATCTGAATTCGAAAACACTGAACTTGAGGAGTTGGTGTTGATGGAAGGACCTTAGCAGATTCTGCAGCTGACGTTGCAAGAACAAGCTAATAACTTCATGTGAGAAGAAACTATAGATACCGACGACTATGCCGACTGGATTAAGTGGGTGGCGGATGTAGAACAAAAGAAACAGGCTTTTGTAGATGGTGTGAATAATGTGGAAGTACTTGTACTGTTGCAAGTTCAGCAACTAAACGATGCTACTCTCTGCAACAACTTCAGGGACCAGATTGTGTCCATAGATAACCTAAGGGTGAGCTCAAGGTGGGAGGACATCTGCCAGAAGCTCAGTGTTGATCAGAACCTGGACGAACAAAAGAGGTAGTTGCTTTAGAAGATGCTGGAAAGGTACCAAGATGTGTTTGCCTGGAATAAAGGGGAGCTAGGCTGTTGCACAGTCGGAGAACACTCCATTGACACACAAGGATTCCCACCTTGCAAGGTAGCTCCTGGACGACTGTCGTACTGGGAGGAGGCCGAAGTAAAGCGACAGATAGACGTATTGGTGGATCTGGGCAAAATGAGGCCTAGTGATTCTGAGTACGCCTGTCGGGTGACCCTGCTAGTGAAGAAGGATGGCAGTAGGAGATTATGTGGGGACTATAGGCCCCTCAATCTTCAGACCAGGAGGGATTCGTTCCCCATGCCCCTAGTTGTGGACGTAATATCCCAACTGGGAAAGTCAGTTTGGTTCACTGCATTAGACTTGCAGTTAGGCTTTTGGCAGATTTGTATGGCCCCCAACGACATGAAGAAGACGGCGCTGGTCACCAAGACCGGGTTGTACGACTGGACTGTCATGCCCTTTGGCCTCAAGAATGCCACTAGTACTTTTACCAAAACGATGTCTTTGGTTTTCAAGGAATTAGGAGATAAATTCCTGAAGTTATTTGTGGACGACCTCAATGTCCACAGTGAGAGTTGGGAGGACCATCTTCGGCACTTGGAAGCCGTGCTCTCCAAACTGAGGGAAGTGAACTTAAAACTGAACCCAGGAAAATGTTGTTTTGTTGCCAGGAGCATCACATTTTTGGGCCATGTGGTTAGTGAGAGGGGTGCTAAACCAGATCCTGGGAAGATTGATGCAGTCGTGCATTTCCCTGAGCCAAGAACGGTGATAGACGTCAGATCATTCCTAGGACTGACTGGATACTACCGAAAATATGTTCAAGGTTACTCGCGATTGGCTAGTCCATTGTTCGATCTTATGAGGAAGGATGTGGTGTTTGTGTGGAGTCAAGACTGTCAGCGGGCGTTTGACATTTTGAAGAAGGCGCTGGTCGATGCTCCCACACTGGTACGACCTGACTTCAGCAGGCCCTTCTACATGGATGTCGACTGGTCAACGAAAGGTGTCGGTGTTATCCTGTCTCAAAAGGAGGGTTGATTTGAGAAAGTCGTGGCATATGCCAGCAAGGGTCTGATGGTGGCACAAAGAAGATTTCACCCCATGGAGGGGGAGTGCTATGCACTAATATGGGGTATCATGCACTTCAGGCAATACTTGCACAGGAACCGTTTCACTCTTAGAACTGACCACAAGCCATTCGAATGGCTAGCGACGATGTCAGATGCAAGTGGCAGAAGAGGAAGGTGGATCCACTTGCTGCAAGATTTTGACTTCAAAATTGTACACTGACCAGGCTTAAGACACACCAATGTGGATGCTTTGAGCAAGAATCCAGTTGGGAAAGCCTCAGAAGATGATGATTTCAATAGGGAAATTCAGGATGTTGGGCTTCCACAAGATGACCCAACTGAAGAAATGTTTGCTGTTTGGTATGATCCACATTCAGACTGGTTTGGATTCAGGAGGACCTCGCGGGAATTTGCCAAGCACCAGAGTTGTTATTCCGGTATCAATCAAGGGTATGGTTTGGAAGAGCACCAGCTGCTCATGCTGGATGTGGTTACTGAGACAAGCCAGCTGTAGGAACACAGCAATTCCCCAACCCAGGAAGAATTGCAAGGAACAAGAACTTCGAGTCTCACAAATCTTCAAGCTGAGGAAGACGACCCACGTGTGGAAGTTGTGGGGACTGTCGCTGATGAAGGTATGGGAACTGGGCATGGCAAGCAAAAGCCGCGAAAGGAAATCATTAGACATTATGACAAACGTCAGCAGCTGGAATTGGTCTTAGTTGTTCAGAAGCTCACAGAATCTGATGATTTTGAGTTGGATCCCATAGAACCTAGTGAAGAAAAAGGCCATGAGGACGACACTAGGACTGTCGACATTTGGAGCGATGCTGCCTGCCTGACACTGCTGAGAGATGGAGTACTACCTGACACAATGGATGTTGAAGAAAGCAAGAGGGCCAGGAAAAGAGTGTCTAATTACTGCATCAGGAGCGAAAGGCTCTACTTCAGGGATCTGTATGTGCCCAAGCCAAAGGAAAGGACTCCACTGGTGATCCAAATACATGAGGATCTCGGGCATGCCGGAGAAGAAAGGATGTTGACTGAGGTATGCAAGAGGTATTTTTGGCATCATCGGACTGGGGATGTAAGAACTGTTGTGAAGACATGCCAACGATGCCAGATGGTTAGAAGGTTGGGAAGCGTGCGATCGGAAAATGAAGAGATAAGGAGCATACCTGTTTGTGACCTGTTCCATTGGGTGGCCATGGACACTGCCGGACCACTACCTGCAACCAAGTTAGGGAATAGATACCTTCTGGTAGCAATCGACCACTACTTTAAGTGGTGTGAGGCGAAGGCTGTGGGTGATCATGGGGCTAAGACTGTAGCTAGCTTCCTGGAAGATGACATCATCTGCAGATACGGAGTTCCCAAGTTCATACTCACGGACAATGGAGGCGAATGGGCAGCAGAGTTCGACATTATGTGCAAAGATTATGGCATCCAACATCAGCACATTGCGCCTCAATGGCCACAATGTAATGGAATGGTGGAACGTTTAATCAAGACCATTAAACATGGAATCACCGTTCTTGCCGCAACACCGGAGACTGTAGATTGTTGGGATGAACACCTAGCGAAGGTATTGTTTGGATATAGGTGTGGGATTCAGTTTAGCACCAAATTCTCACCATACATGATCCTGACTAGTCGAACGCCCCGTCTCAAGGCGGACAACTACCTGCAAGCACTTCCTAATGAGACTGATGATAACATTGGCGTTGAAGCTATGGCAGCGCAATTTCTACAAAAGATGAAGCTCGTTACAAGCATACACGAAAACGTATTGTTCAATATAGAACAAGCGCAAAAGAAGCAAAGGGTGACCTATGCCAGTAGGAAAGGTAAGCATGTCTTTGAAGGTCTGGTTGCAGGTGAGTCAATGGTGAAGATGAAAAAGCTAGGCAAGAGGAGAGCTCTTACTGCCAGCTGGGAAGGTCCGTACCTATTCGTTGGGCACACTGACGAAAAGGGAAATCTAGAATTTGAAGAAGGGAGTCGAATTTGCATTGTTCAGGATGCTGATGGGCGCCAGTGGGAGAGGTCTCGTCATGATCTTCAAATTTATTATGTCCAACAAGAATGAAGCTGAAGGATTCAGCTTTTCAAGGAACGAAGGGGTTACATATGTGACCGGACATCAGGTCGCTTGTTAGTGTGAACGTTGTCCACCAACAAGAGGTGGTTTAGTTTTAACTGCTGATCTAAATTTTGGCTGCGCATAAGATCTCAATCACCTCACAAGGAATGCATGGCGGCCACTAATCAAGGAGTTTTGTGTTGATGATGGATACTTTTGGCTGAATTAAGAGGATGGCGTGGGTGCTAGTAATTAAAAAGAAGAGGAGGCTAAACGTTGAAAGAGATCTGGGAAGTTGGAAGAGGAGCTGGAAAGGAGGTCTAGGTCCTAAGAGTTTTGGCAGAGGCAGATCGTGCTAGTCAGTTCAGAAAATGTATAGTTGATAAGTAGATATGTTTTGCTGGCAAGAGCAGAGATCAACAGAGAAGAGGTAGGAGATTTTTTGGAGAATGCAAAGGAGCTTAGAAGATTGCTAATTGCTGATTTCTTCTGCTGCGTTAGTAACTAGGGGATGGCTAGCTCTTGAATCTGGTAAGAGTCAGGTCGAAAGTAAGGATCGGTGCTGTAGATCGGTGAAGTTTGGAAAGTGTATAGATAGACAGCTCGAGTGGTTTGTTTTTGGAGCTCAATCGTTGACTGAGTTGTTGTTAGACTACTGATGAACGTTCTGGAAAAGTGGAAGCTTGTGCTGTTGAAGATCTTTGTGAAATCTGAACTATGAGCTTTGGTCCTTGAGGTTCTGTGTAGGAGCCGTATCTGTAGAGGTTCGGGCGAGATTATTTTGCTCTAGTAATGAATCTCTCATTTGGATTTAGACCAGTGATGTTGCTATGTTGTTTTTTTGATATGTGATTGCCCATGTTCACTCTGTCAGAGAGAGTACAATAGAGGGGTCTAGTTGTTGTTTGGTCCCTCTCCTTTTTTGGTTACAACATGTCATTGAAAACATGTTTGTGAAGGTGTAAATGGGTCAATATTATAAAACATGTGTTATATAGTAATGACGTGATGCATAAAACTTAATCAATAAACAACCTTGATAAAGATGAATTTTGGCCAAAAAGGTAAGGATGACTTTATGATGTATTGTGTAACATGCAATAAAGCCTCCTTATTTGCACCAAGATTAAAAACATCAAAAAAACAAGGTTACAACAAACATTATTGTGGAACAAGAATTTTTTTGAATGTTGTTGAAGCAAGAGACTCTGATTCATTCCTATATGAAACTGAATCCATTCAATATATTTAAATTCAATTCGATTAAATCTAAATTCAGTTCCAATTCAACAATTGGATTAAAAAATTTCAAATTCAATTTTAAAAAAATTATATGCAAATTGGTAAAAAATGTATTCAATATCTTCTTGTGAATACAGTGTTGAAAAATATGAAAAGCATTCAAAAGCATTTGCCAAAAGCATCAATTTACAATATCCTTGCCAAGTCATTTGCCAAGTCAGTTTTTATTGCTTTTGTGTGAATGGGATAGCATTAGAGTTAGCTTATTCTCTAAGGTTAAGATATCCCAACACATGTATCTCCCTCTTAACCCCAATGCGATGTCATTTGCCAAGTCAGTTTTTGTTGCTTTTGTGTGAACAGGATAGCATTAGGGTTAGTTTATTTTTTAAAGTTCAAATATCACAACATACTTATCCCTCTCTTAACCCCAATGCCATGTCATTTGCCAAGTCAGTTTTTAGTGCTTTAATGTGAATGGGATAGCATTAGGGTTAGTTTATCCTTCTAGCTAATCCCATTTACCACCTCAAGATCCATCCTCTTTTGTAGGAAGAATATTCATGGACATAAGGTGCCCTTCAAATAATTTCTCTGCATGCTTGATGTGCTTTTTATGTGATAATTGAGACTGGAGAAATCTAACATGCAGTTACAATTCAAGAAGTGTGAAGTCTTGTTTTGTTAGCATCTCAGTTGTGGGTGGGTGCTCCTAAACAAACACACATATTGATGACCACACCTCATTGCTGCTGAGATTGATTGTTGCCATTTTATTTTTCTCTAAGTTGTTTCTCCTTGTCCAATAGCAAGAGCAGATGTGCAAGTTGAGACACACCCATTTGGCTCCAAATTAGGGACTACAACAAACCACCACAGACATCTCTTGTATATGTAATATACATGGATTTGTGTCTGTGTGTGTGTATACCTACATTATATATACACATATATACCCACATACATGAAATGGTACACAGTTACAACATGTTTTTTTGGTGGTACCCATGAGAGCAAAGGGGCACCACCTCTTGCATAAGAGTGTGTGCATTTGCTCTCTTGTTGTTGCTGTTTCTATCATTCTAAGCTTTTCAAATCTCATGCCACTCAGCATGGGGGTTGTTGTCATACTAGATTAGTGCAGACACTAAGTGTTTTCTTAAGCAGGAGGAGAAGGAGGAGGAGGAGGCATTGCAATGGATCATCAATGGGGTTTGGCTAGGACTGCAGCAGCACAGCAGCAGGTATCTTTCTTGCATCTATAACCCATTTGGTTTCATAGCCTAAAATTGATTGTGCAAACTTCAATATGTACACATTTTTATGTTAGAAAGGTAATTATGGGTATAATTATTACTATTACTTTCTTGGAAACAAACAATGAGTGAATTGATTAGGAAAAAACCACATTTTTGGCAGACAATTGAAAATTAGGGTTGTGTTCAAATTTTTAAAAATTGCGGGCTTTTGGTTTGTTGCTGGATGAGGAAATTTTGGTTACCCGTTGTGGAAAGAGTATATGAAGATTGCAAAGTTTTGGTTTTATTAGATTGTGGGGTAGTGACAAGATTTTAAAGCTTTATTATGGGTATTATTGCTTTTTTTTTTTTTTTCTGGAACAAAGAATGAATGACTTTGTTGTGAAAAACACATTTTCACAGACAATTGAGAATTAGGCTTGTGTTCAAATTTTGAAAAATTGTGGGTTTTTGGTTTGTTGCTAGAGGAGGAAAATTTGGTTGCCTGTTTGTGTAAGGGTATGTAAAGATTGCAAGGTTTTGGTTTTAAAGATTGTGGGTAGTGACAAAAATTTTAAGCTTTTTGTTACTGGGTTGGTGGGCAATGTTTTGTTCTGGCAGCAAGGAGATGTTGCATCACAGTATTCCTACTCATCAAGCTCATATCCTGGTCAACAGGCTGGAACACCTTCACCTGCCACCAGTGCTATGTATGCCCAACCACAAGGTTACTCACAACAAACTTACATCCAACAAACATATGCACAGCAGCAGGTACATATATAAAAAAAAACCCTTTACATTTTCTCATGAAATTTCACATTTTCCTGAAAGTTCAGATTTTAGGAGTCAGTCTTTTCAGAAGAATTTGTTTTGATGCTCAATGCCCCTGTAGTTCTTCTTGTTCATGTGAATTTGATTGTAGAATCAAATTTTCATGATGTTGGACATGGTAGCAGGCAACTGCTGCTTCGGCACAAGTGGGTTATGGAAGTAATGCCAACAACCATGGTGCGATATCAACAGGGGCACATATGAGTGCACAGCAACAGCAGCAGGTCGCATGGTCACAGCAAGCCTCAGTGCAAGGTGCTCAGCAGGCTGATCAATCTCAGGGCACATATGGCCGCTCTGCCACAGGCCTCACTCCTGTGATGGGCACAGGAACTGTATCAGCAGCTACTGCAGCTACCATCCAGTATGCAGGTCAATATGGGGCCATCTATGCTGCTGCTCCTGCTGCTCAGCCTTCTGGCCAACAGGTAATTTCAACATTGCTGCTGTAGAGTTCCAATTTGACAAAACAAACAGAGAGAAGAAAATGATCCTTTCCCAAGGCTTGTGTGTGCCCTCCCCATCCATCAAGCTAGGACCCTTCTATAGAAGATCAAGAGAGATTGGAAGAATGCTTTGGAAAAGACTGGGATGTGCCATCCAAGTGTGTTTGCAAACTGCTTCTTTGGGTTACATGGAGATAGTAGTATTGCAGACAGTGTCACGTGGCATTTCCTCTGGACAGGCACCAGCAGGGATTGCACAGGGAGTGATATCTAATGATGACTACCAGGCAAAGACTGTGGCTACATGTGGTTCAACAGTGTATGGGGCACCCCAGGATAGCAGAGCAACCATAGCTAGTGGAGCTTCATATGTGGTGGGAGGAGCATCATCTGGTAGTGCATCTGATGTCTATGCTACTGCAGATGATGCTACATACTATGCTGAGATTTCAAAATATGGCGACACAACCAAATTTGGAGAGATGGCCAAGTTTGGGGAGACACCCAAGTATGGTGGAACTGCATCCACTGCAGGCTATGGTGGAAAGAGTGGCGAGTATGGGGGTCCAACATCACCCACAGCACCCTACAGCCTGAAAGCAGCAGCAGCAGCAACAACAGCTGAGCAGTATGGAGCTAGCTACACTCTAAAAAGCAGCAATTTTCAAGTGGCTGAGAGGGTCCAGTGTGGACAAACACAAAGTGCATATGGGCAGGTGGATTCACAAGGAGATAGTGCCCGCCACTATCAAGATGCGCATGTCACAGCTGCAGTTTCTCAGCAAAGACAGGAGCAGCAGGTGTAGTAGTGTATCTCTGCTGGTCCTACCTTCTGGGTTCAGTTTTTATGCAGTTTTGGGTCTAGGATTTGGTCATAGGGACTCAATATTCCTTGATTCATGTGACAGAGCCAGATTCTCCAACAGCAACAAGCACTTCAGGCACCTATGGTCATGCAAACTGCAGTCTCTTCACCCTTGGACAGTGGCACCAGGTACATTTATGCAGCTAGTTGTTTTCCCCTTCCTAGCATATACTATGTTTCTTACATGGAGGTAACAGATCAATTTTGTCATTGCTGGCCAATTGAAAGCACCCTGTCTGATTGGTGGGGTCGTTTTTTTTTTTTCCTGATGTGCAGGACTCAACAAGAGTATGTGGGACGGTTTAGGGGCATAAGAGGAGGTGCCTGTCAGGAGTATGGGGGAAACCCAAGGGGAATGATTACCAGTGGCAACTTTGGAGCAGGCAGAGGTGAAGTAGAACTCATAACACCTTTTGGAGTTGGGGGAGGAGGACGAACTGCAGCTGGTAGTGCAGCTGCTTTCTCAGGCAGCCAACAGTCATCCATGTATGGAGGAATGACTGGTGGAAAGCGACTCAGAGGTACCAGTTGTTTCTTTGAGCTCAGGTTCTTCGGTCTTTTATCATGAAATCCTCCAGGATTAGTCTTCATCACCAGAGTATGCCTAGATCACATTACATGTCCATGGTGTTTGCATGCCGATCATCTGACAGGTCAAATGTACAGTGGCCACACTGCACCTGGTATGGGATACGGAGGGGTTCAACTGCCTCCAGGGCGAGATTACAATGCAGGTCAAGGAGCTGGTGGGGGTTTTCCTGGACACAGAGAAGTCGGTCATGGTGCTGGTAGGGGTACTGGTGGTGGTGGTAGCCGCTCTGACCGACCCAGTATTGGCAGTAGCCATAACGAGGATTGCCGTGATCAGCGACCTCCATTCCGAGGTATAGACCGACACTTTGATGATAACAACAGGCGTCAAGAGAACCGAGAGAGAGGGCACAGCAGTAGCAGTAACCAGGTGGGTATTGGAGGTGGGAGGGATGGAGGACCAGGCAGGCCTGGAGGAGGCACAGGAAACAACACACGTGAAGATCGAGAAAGAGGAAGGGATAGAGATAGAGATCAGGACAGGAGGGATGATCAGAGGAAGAGGGATCAGAGTCCTGGATTGTGGGCTTCTCATGATCACAAGATGTCACCAGCTGGCAATCGTGACAACCGAAGCTGGAAGGAATCATCTCGTCATGATTCCTTGCACAGGTGAAAAGTTTGTGCCTTTTAAGAGATATTTCTTGTTAAGAAGAGAAGGCACTGATGCAGACTAGTGAAGCACTTCCAAAATGTTTGTAGCAGATGCAGGAACATCTCCTTGTCCTTTCCAAATGTCATGAAAAAGAAAGACTTTACAGAGATCCCAATCTGGTTTTTCTTTGTGTGTGATTCCTTTTTCAGGCACATGTCACCATCCAAAGACAAGCGAAGGGAATACATCTGCAAGGTGGTGGATTTGCATCTCCCACTCCTTGAAATTCTATGACATGGGTTTGTGATGTCTTTGTCTGTATTGTTTCTGCAGGCACTTTAGTTGAGAACTGCTTCTCAGATGTGATTGAATCCCAGGAATGATTGCTAAAGTGATCTTATCATACAGATCAAGTTTGCCAAGAGGGACAACAGGAAAGAGTGCATGGGTTGCACAAAGAAAAGAGTTACTGGTGCCAGAGACAAGAGACATGTATCTAGGGACTCAGGTTTTGAGGGATTTTGTTTGGAAGATGAGTAATTGAATGAACTACACTTACAAATTCTGATGAGGGACTTTGCAGATTGAACCCTACAGTCTGGTGGAGCCAGAGAGAGATTACCTGTCTATTTGCAAGCGCTATTCTAAGCTTTATGTGGTGCCCGACTTCTCAAAGGTAATGACTTGCAATTCCATATCTTGTCTCATAAGCATAAATTGTGGTTAGACTTGACTGTGCAACTGTAGACTTTGTTTGATTTTGGGTATGCCATTTCAGCCATTTTCTGAATGTGGACTCAAGTTTTGTTCTGATTACATGGGTTAAGTACTGGAGAGAAGTATATTTGGAGGTCAGGTCACTCAGCAGAACCTCAGTATAGATTCCATATGCAGAAGGCAGTTAGATCTCTCTCTCTCTCTCTCTCCATTTTATTTTTATTCTTTTGGTGAGTACTGTTGTTCACAGTTGTGCCCTTTTTAACTGCTGCAGCTTATTGTATGTTGGATTGGGAAGGATGTTGACGTGCCTCTCAGCCTGTCAATAAGGTTTATCTCTATACTCTCTCTCCGTTACAAATGATGGAATTGTTTCTAACTACGGGTTATGTTTTCAGTGAGCTGTGAAAACTGCAATTTCAAGAACTCCCACTTTTCTGTTCTGGTCAAGCTCAGAATTAGTATGGTTGCTCCAAGGGAGTCAATTAGTGGTGTTGGGTGTCTTCAATCTTTGCTTCAAAAACTATCTCTATCCTGCACATCTTTCATACTTTTTGTTTCTTCAGCTATCAGGGTAATACCCAGAACTTCAAACAAAGGACATACTCTTCTGTTTCAACTGCAGCACAGCAGTAGGGGATGCTGGTTAGCCAGTTTCCTGTTCCATCAGCATGATACATACAAATTTATCAACAACCCACCACCCTTCATCTGTCAATTATACATACCAACTGTGGGTCCTGGAATGGGATTTTCCACAGCTTTGAGCACGAGGCTGTAGACATAGACGATGAGGTTGAATCCAGTAAGGAGGCCCCACCATCACCACCACCACCACCAAATATCTCCAACAACAAAGTGCTTCCATCTTCAGCTTCTTCAGCAATAACTCCTACTCCTACTTCTTCTAAGCTGAGGCTACAAACCACAATATGGAATGCAAAGGTAAAACTGGTGATGAGAAGAAACATGATGGAAATTTTGACAGCTCCACTCCCTTACTACTAGCTCCAAATTACTCACATCTTTAAGACAGTTGCCCATGTCTGCAAAATCGCTTGCATCAACTTGTTGGGTATTGACCTGGGCATAATATCTTTTGCAAAAGATTCAACATTTCTCTGCAATTTTTGCTGCTTCTTCAACTCAGCTGCACACCAGCTTCTGGTTGGCACTCCTAGTGCATGTTTTACATGTGTGACCTCATTCAGGAAACTGCGCTGTATCTTTTTCAAAACCCTCCATTTTTAGTGAGGACCCAAGATTTTGTTCCCCTCCAGCTATTATGGTTTGTACTTTTGAGTGTGTTTTCTTAACTCTCTGCATCTCGTATTGTTCCAGAAGTGGGCAGCATACTTCTAGGTGTGTTCCAAAGAGCACACAGAAAGGTAATGAATGTGTTGCTTAGATTGGAATATATTCTGAATGCTGACAGAGAGGGTCAGCAATTTTTCCTCAAAATTCTTTACTGCAATATCAGCACAAAGGATTGGATCTCCTCCTGTGTTTTGCACATGTTATTAAGCCTTGAAGCTCATCATCCTCTATTTTTGCTCATGGCATTTTCACCCAACAACAGGAGCTGATCACTTTTCTGGGAGTAGTTACTGACTGGAAGCTGTGGTCGGGTTTGCTGCAGGTCATGCTCATGAGCGGATTGACAGTGGGAGCATTTGCTAAGTTTCTGTCAGAAAAGACCACAGAACTAGACAAGCCTTTCCATCTTCACAATTTGCTCAAGTTTGTAGCACTACGGAAGGATCGGAGTGCTATTATGGCAGCTGGAGGCACTTGGGACCCAGAAGTTGACGGTGGTGATCCTGCCATTGATGATACTGCCTTAATTCGTGCAGTAATCAGGTTGATTGTTGTCGACCATACAACACTGATCTCTGTTTTGTTTGTCACTTGGTGGTTGGTTTGTATGTGACTTTGGTCATTTCTGTAATTTTTTTGTTTGAGATTGGGATATGTTTTTAACAGCTGGCGTTTCAAGATGTATGTAACATGTGTGCAGGTGCACAAAGGATTCTACCCAACTTGATTTGAGTGCATGCAAGGTCTGGACTCGTTTCTTGGAGGTAAAGTTGTGAATTCATGACTACCCAAAACTTGCAGTTTTAGTTTTTGGGAATGCCTTAACCAATGTGGATATCATTGCATATTTTACTCTAAGTATATTGTGTTTACTGTGGAGATGGAGAATGTAAGGGCAACTACCACACACTCTTGTCAGATTAGATGATGCTTTTACAGAGAAGAGTTGAAGAAGAAGTTTTTTTGCTGTGGGATAAAACCATTGCAGGTGCACTATGAAAGATTGGGAGGAGATGGACTACCAAGCCACAAGGAGATAACAGTGATTTTTTTCCCAACTTTGTTCGACTGTGTTCCATCACCAGAAGTTTGGCAAACACAGTGGATAGAGCGACAGCAGGCAAAGCTAAAGCTTGAAGCTGCAAGCAAGGAGGAGAAGGTTTTCCCACTGTCACCCAATATCCTTCTCTTTCCAATGGTTTGTTGTGAATGCTTAGAGAGAGAGAAAACTGTGGTACCCCAGCTGACAAGATCAATTGTATGTTGTGAGCTTTTTCTCAACCAAGTCAGTTGGTTCCTCAATCTCATGCATGCTTTTGCACACCACTGAGGAGGACTTGAATTGTTACATTTGAAACCGCCTTTGTTCAGTCTATTGGCAGTAAGTATTTTGCTTAATAATGACCTCTGATTTCATTACAAGCATTAAGCCACATCGGACAAGTAAACCAGTCATGAGAATACTTAAATGGTGCTCATGGTGGGCAATGGATGCTTGTTGTGAAAAAACAGGAGGCACCCACTGAGGAGGTGGAAGTTTCTGAGGAAGGTAGTGCTCTCTTTTGTGTGCGTGTCTTTCAATTGTCCAACTATTTTGTGGTTGTCAGATTTATATGTTTTGCCACCAAACTCAATCATACTTACTGTTTTACAGTAGTTCAATGCAGAACAGGAAGTATTGGGGTGTAGAGAAAATTTGGCAAATTGTGCAACTCATCATCTCAGATACCTGTTTTTGCATCCAGTATCAAAACTGCCTTCTTTGGGTCCAAATTTGTAAGGAACTGCAATTCTTCTGTGTGTGATTGTTCCATCCATCTATGCCAATCCAGAATGTGAAATTGGTTGTTTCATAACTGGTTGTACGAGACTACTGTGAGACTTACAAAGAAAGATACACGCACAGTCAGGAGGAACCATTTAATGAGGTTTAAGCATATGGGGGCTCCTTCTTGTCTCAGGGGATTCAAATGGAGTCAAGCATGAGAAAGAAGAGGTGGCAACCGCAGTCCAAGAAGATGTCACTGTTGACAATGAGATAAAGGTGGATGACGGTAAAAGAAAACTGTCTGAGGACAAAATCACTGCAGTACAACAAAATGGAGCAACACAGGTGTTATTGCCAAAGGTCAAGGAGCAAGTAATAGTCAAGGAGGAGGAAGTTCCCTTGCCAGGCTTTGTACTTACAACCAAGCAAACCAAAACTTTTAAGGTAGAATGTGCAACATTGATTCATGTCTATGACTTACTCTTGGTTCACCGATTGCTTGATCAAGTTGTCAGATTGTTTTCACTACATGGCATTTTGTGATAGGTGCCATTCCTTCAAGAGATGAAAAAATCCAATGGGTAAACCCCACATGGTGAAATAACATCTGTGGTGCATGATGAGAGAGTTTCCATCTCGTGTTCCATCTTTCTATTGCAACCCATCACTACTTTCTTCACACAATGGAATGTCCATCCTGTGTCATGCAGATGCGATCTATGACAATTTCATTAGATGGGCTACTTGACTATGATGAAGAAGATAGAGAGGAGTGCACTTTTGAGGTAAACTAGAAACATCTTTCTTGCATCATCATAAATAATGTCTTGCTTTCTTTTGCTCCTGCAACATTACTCGGAAGTGTCTGATGATGTTTCTTTTGCAAGATTTCCTTGCCAGAGGGATCATATTTGGATGGATTTGGGATGTAAGCTTTAGAAGTATCATAACAATTGCTCTAAAGATTTCACTTTGATCAAAGAATTTTCATCTTGTAATATCCCTCCCTCTGCAAATTGGCCCCCCACAAAAAGCAAAGCCCCTGTGCTTCTGTGTCCAACATTCATCCTGGATTTGATGTGTGTTTTTCCCCCCAGCTATCTCTGTTTGCGGAAGTTTTCCAAGAGTTCCTGCAGTTCAAAATGGGGACCCGCATATTGTCAAACTTGGAGGTATACATTTCACACTTTATCTCTTGTTGGGTAATGGTAAAGTTGGTCACATCATTCTCCATCAATGCAATCAACTTTGGATACTCAGGTATCATGCAGCAAAGAGTAAATAAGGTACAACTATTGCAGATGTTGCGGCAGAATAGCTATGCTCGCTGGAAACAGGAGCGGAAGCATAAGTCAGACAACAAGAAAGAGATGGATGCAGAGGGTTCATCTTCTCACCGGAAGCGCAGTAAGTTCTCAGACAAGCTGGATGTAGTGGTGATGAAGGCAGAAGTTGAGGTGAGAATTGAAGCCAGTTTGAAGACTGAGGACCAACCCAAAAGAGTAGAGCAAAATGGAATTGAAGGCAAGAGGACCAAAGACAACATGAGCAACAACATAAAGAAAGAGCCAGTTGTTGTTGACTCCCAAGATGCAGACATATGTAGTAATGTCCATGTGGAGACAAAAGAAGCCCAAATCGAGGGAACTCATTGTATCATGGAAACCAAGGACATGGATGCTGAAATGACAGAGGCAGCTGCAACTACTGACCCTATTTTGGAGGTACCTAATCCTATGCATATTGTAGAGACATATTGCAGCAAGTATGTCTCAATCATCAAGCATGTCTGCATTTTTTAGTGTTGGCAAAAATGTCAATTTTCAATCTGTGCATGGTTGAGGGATGGTGATTCATGACATTTGTTTTATTCCAGGAGAAGCTGAAAGATCACAAGGTGGAAACAAGGATGGTTGTTGATGAAGAGCTTCTCCTGGCATACTGCTATTTTGACAAGAACAAAGTTGGATACCTTAAGGTAAAGATGAGTTTATCTTCCCTGGTCTCAGAGTACTTCCCAATCACATGACTTTGGAGCATTTTGGTTTTTTCTCAGGATTTTCTATGCCATTTTTTTCCCACCTGCTTTTGTCACTCTGTGGGCATTTTTCTTCTCTTGGTCTCAGTAGCCTACCATGTGCTATAGCTCTAGATGTGTCTAGTCAACACTATAGTTTGCTGGTCTTTCTTTGGGTGTGTATTATCTCTTCTGTTGATACTGATATAAAACTGTTGATACTGTAGTTTGGGTCTTTGGGTGTGTAGTAGTAGCTCTGTTGATATTGATGTAGAACTTGATCTTGAGTGGCTGTGCAGTCAGACGATATTCGCAGACTCTTGCACTCCCTTGGAATGTTTCTGTCACACCGAATTATCAAGGTATGCTGGGGTCCTCCTCAGTGAAGCTATAACTTGAATGGTTCATATGTCAAATAAAGCATGGCATCCATGAGTTGAGGATGAGAGGTTTGCTCCAATAAAGAGAAATTTCTTTTTGGGAATTCCGGTGTTTGGAGTCTTCTGGATTGATATTGTACTAGTCTTGTATGTGGGAAGCAACAGGAAGGACTCAGAATAAAGATAGAAAAAATGTGGTGACACTGGGGGGTGGGGGTGCCCATTGTTTTTGGCAGGAGCTTGTAGTATCTGCAGTGTTAGAGAGCAACAAAAATGCACAAAATGACCGCATAACGTACCGATGTTTTACAGAGAAGGAAGTAGAGGTGGACACAACTTTGGCAGCGGGCTAGACACCTCTGTTCAGCTCAATGTTCTCCTTTTCAGAGGATTGACGACTTTGGAGTTTAAAAAACAATTTCTCTCAAGTATGTAAAATGCCCTTTGGTATGGGACTGGCATCTGAGAGTGGAAAACATGTGGAAATTGGATCTATTGTTTTTGGAGTTCTCTCAGAAGAGTGCACAACCAGCATTCCAGGATTGATGATGAGGTAAAATTTCATACCTGGGAAACCATGTTTTTACTTGCTAAATTTAAGGTTAACGTGGGTTTTTCTTCTTTCTTTCTTCTTCCTTTTTCCTCCTTCCCTCCATATGGGTCTACAACACTCCAGATGAGCAGCTGCTAAAATGAACTAAATGCAACACTGTTTAATAATACATACTAATGTAGGACCCATAAACATGCTGGTGAAGACATACCTTAGAGTTAAGCTGGTCAGATATCCTAAAGTCTTAGAGCAGTATAAGTATTGGGTCTGTAGTCTGTACAACATTCTTAGTTATGTAACGCTTTCACTTGTAAAGCCAATTGGGTGTCACTGAAATTCTTTTCATTTACCACCAATCGGGTGCCACTGAAATTCTCTTTTATCTGTAGTCTATACCACATTCTTAGTTGTATAACTCATTTTACTTACCACCACTTGGGCGTCACTGAAATTCTTCTCATTTACCACCAATCGGGTGCCACTGAAATTCTCTTTTATCTGTAGTCTATACCACATTCTTAGTTATGTAACTCATTTTACTTACCACCAGTTGGGCGTCCAATTGGGTTTCACTGAAATCTCTCGTTACTTACTGCCCAATTGGGTGTCACTGAACATTTCTTTTACTTACCACCAATTGGGCATCACTGAAATTTGTGGCAGGGTGTGTGTGGACAACCCATGATGGATGTCAAAAGCATTTGTCACGGATGAATTTTCTTATCAACTTTGTATTGCAAAGTGCTGTAATTTGTGACTAGGAATTTGTGACTGATTGTAGACCCATTCACATTAGCTAGTTGTATGTGAGACCAATGTTCAAGACCCTCATTGTAAGGAAACAATTTTTTGGTCACAATTTTGCATTATCATTTGTATCAGTCCTTGTCACCAATCACAAACTTCAAAGGCTTAGTACTGACTGCTTTAATAGAAGGGACTCCCCATTGGAGTCCAATTTTGTGATACGATTATGGCTTGAATTGGGAACCAAATTTGAGGGTGATTAGCTGAAGATCTAGATGCATTTTTTTTGAAATCAAATTCCATTTGTATTCAAATTTCCTGCTATGTTATATAGTCCAATCAATGAGATTGATGGTTTTTGATCAGCAGAATCAAAGAATTGCTAGCTTAAGCTATTCCAAAAACCTCAAGAAAAACAAAAGGTTTTTCATGAAGAATTGGTGGTTTTAATCAAGGTCATTTGAATTTTTTTCAAATGTTTTGCAAACCCTAGTTATACATGAAGAATTGGTTTTTTTGATTTTTGAGAATCACAATTGTCATAACCTAAGAACCACGTTAATAACCATCAAGGGAATATTCCATTGTTGTGCATATGTGTAAATAGGCGTGTATAACCTCATAAGTGTAAATATGCACACTTATACACCAAAGTGTGTACACTTACACTTCCACAATGGGCAAGCATATATTTTTAAAATATATTTACATGATGCCATGTAAGAAAATAAAATCAATGTGTAAATGTAAATGGTAGTGCAATACCTTCATAAGGGTATTGCACTACACACTATCCTTGGAGATGATAGTTTCCAAAAAGATGAGGGTATTGCATTTCATGTTTTTCATTGGTGATTATGGTTTTCTCTATAAAGCAAGATGACAAATGAGAGCTCATTTGAAACAAGTTGCTATTGAAGCTTGCAACAATGCTAGGAGTTGCAACATGATCACAACGTCATCATTTAAACTTGCAAAATTTGTAAATGAAGAAAATCAACGCAGGGTAACTCACTTTAAATCTTAAACCTTATTTTACACTTTGCATGATCAAAATGACAAGATTTGCAAAACAACCACAAGAAAAAGAGGTGCAAATATAACAAAAAGAGTAAGGAATAGAAACTCACATGAAATAGGTCGTTGGAACTTTCAACACAAATAAACAAGTTGTTGGAAACTTTCAACAACACAAAGAGTTGTAAGATGACAACACCACAAGTTACACTTACAAAAAGCCTCTAGACAAAAGGGAGCAACATCTTGGAGCTCACAAGATTACATGAAAAAAGTTTTGCAAGATATCATTCCTCCATGCCTAACCCTTTCTTTTCTCCTACCTACCCCCATGCCTAATCCTTTCTTTTCTCCTACCTACCCCCCTCCTCTTCCTCATCCCTAACATTTGCCCGCTTCCATTTTTTTTCCCTTTTTTTATTATGTTGAACCAACTCCACTTCCACATTTATTGCCTTGAACCTTTGAAAGAAAGAAGAAAAAATATGAAATGCATAATTTATTGTGCGTTGTGATCATTTATTTGCTTATAATGTTTTATATGGTTTTACATGGTGTGTAAAACCATATAAGTGTTTTTTTTTTAAATTTATACTTACATTTATCCTATTTTTCAAAAGATGAAATAAGCTTTACACCTTTTTACATTTACACTTACACATCCAAAATTATACATTACATGGATGAATATGAAAATTATACGATTACACATACCCAATGTGTATATCATAGTACCTTTTTAGGTTCAACAATAGTTAAATTATTTCTAGAAATACCAAATTTTTAAAAATTTATTTGTTTGAAATGTTGAACTTTAAAGAAATTACAAAGGAGGGGGGGAATTAAAAAATTGTTGGAAACCCAAGAGCTTACTTCAAACTAGCCCACCATTGAAGAAAACATCCAATAATTGACAACATTTTTGTATCCTATAATTTGGTGGAACATTATGTCTCCCCAATTTTGCAAAGAAAAGTAATAGAAATTGTTGCAAAAGGGCTTATTATGCTAAAGATTCATAATTTTAAAAACCTACCAAAGAAGCTCCCTACATTTATGCAAAAAATCCATAAACTATTATTTTTACTACTCAAGTGGATTTTGGGGAAAAAAAACATTTAACACCCAAGTGTCAAACCTAAAAAGGTATTACATTATCAAAAACCATATACATGTATTACACTAGTTTGATCTTTTTTCTAGTAATTATCCAAAGGTTTGTCACATTGTGAAAGCCAAGATGTAGCCATCCCCATTGTTATTACTTAAAATTGTAAAAGCTTGCATCTTTTGAAAAATAATGGAGACTTGATGTCTACAAATGCAATTGAGACAAAATGGAGGGGAATTGGACCTTCTATTATTATTTTTACATATGATCACATTTTACATGATGTTGCTTATTTGCACGTGAAGATCAAATTGTTCAAATACAAGTTTTAGCTTACATTTATGTCTTATCATTGTTGTTATTCACCCATAAGAAAAAAAACCAAACAAGACATCAAAAACACACTTGTACTACCATGACATCAACTTAATATTGATTGATGAAAGGAAAAATATAATAATGATTTAAAGGATTTTTTGAATATATATATGCCTTTTTTCTTTGCAAAAACATGATTTAAAAAATGTGTGCATGATTTACAATGTAAATTTTACCATCACAATGTGTATAATCCTATCAGACAATTCAAGAATAATGAAAAATATTATTGATGCAAAATGAAATTCTAATTTGTATTTTATTAACTAAGTATTTTAATTCATATAAATACAGAATATTTGGGAAAAAATGCATAAAACCAAACCCTAAACACAAAACTTTCTTAACTTTACAACATCAAAATAAGAATATGAACAAAGGAATTTCAAAAAAATTCTAAAACACCCTTTTTAAATCATACTAGCCACCTAAAGTAGTCAGCCCATAGGAAAAACAAACGAGTTAATTACCCAAAAAAAACCTAAAAAAAAAAACATTAATAACATATCATTTTTTAATCTACAACATCAAAATAAGTATGTGAATCAAGGAATGAACAAATATGTTAAAACAAGAACATAAACATCAACTATAAAATATACATGTGTTTTCATAGGAACTTCTATGTATAAAAAAAAAACCCATCAAAATCCGTTTATTCAACCCATGACCAAAAAGAAAAAAACCATTATAACTAAAAGTAGTGTAGCTTATTATGTTGGCTCAAGTGTGAATCGGTTCTTCAACTAAGTTTTCCTTGCAAAACCATTTTAAAAATTGAACTGAATTTCCAATGACAAAAACTATTCAAAATTCAATATCTCCCACACCATAGGTGTGAATCTTTCAAATCGCCTTCATTAAATCGTACTCATTAAAAGTTTTCCAATAATATTAAGAGTGCACCCAAATTCCCTTATATATATATTTTGATTCAAATGAATTTTCAATGAAAAATTTATTCAATTTTCAATAACATTTTCACCATAGGTCAAAATGTTATGAAATTAACTTGGTGCCCCCAATTCATTGAGGACTTTCAAATGGTAACAAAAGCATAATAAGAGGCACTATGGTTTGGGAGATTTCAATGTAAGAAACAAACAAAATAAACAAACAATTGTTTTTCGTACATAGACTAATGTAGCACATGTTATTGCCCAAATGTGAATTGGTTACCCGTGAGTAATTTTTCTTACCAAAACCATTGTTTGTAATTCAATGAATTTCCAATGACAAAAACTATTCAATATTCAATATTTCCCACACCTTAAGTCTAAAATTTTCAAATCGTCTTCATTAAATCCTAAAAGTTAAGGGCTTTCCAATATACCAAGAAAGTGCTCAAAATTATTTTATAATTTTATTTTTTATTTAAATGAATTTTCGATGAATTTTTTTCAATATTCAATAACCCCTCCATTGTAGGTCAAAACATTATGAAACCAACTTGGTGCACCTTTATTCATTGAGAGTTGTCCAACGATATTGAGAATGCAAAAAAGGGCATCATGGTTTAGGAGATTTGAACATGACAAACAAAACATACCAAAAAAAACAAAAACCTCCTTTAATAAATAGATGACCTAAAATAAGATTTCCAATATGACCAAGGTAACCAATATGACCAATATGTATGTTGGAATGCTTTGTATGCATTTCAACACTTGCATTTGTTAAAAAAATCAATGATATTTATTCATACCATGAGATGTTTGGAACCCATGTGATTTACAACAATGAAAAGAAACAAAATGGTATTACTTCACAACATTTTATATTAGAACTTACTACTTGTTGAACAACACCACATAAATGAACATAACAAATACAATGTAAATGTTTTATTGACAAAAATTTCCTACTAATTGGGTAAATCACATAAACAAACCTAATCAATCCACCAAAATTCTTACAAGCATTATATCCTTTGCCTAATTTACCAATAATGTTTCAATTACCTTGAACAAATGGAAACAATAAAAAAAATACAAATTAGTATATTGTAATATTACAACACATTTAACACATGTTCCCCATGTTTATTAAATGAAATTGGTTGCAATTTTCTATAATGGAAAAATGTTCACAACTTCAAGTGCACATTACTATTCATAAATCATAGCAATAGAACCATCACAAAATATTCCTATACTCATCCCATTGATAACTTCCAAGGCCAAAGGATTGGAACATGTCAAATCCACCATAAAGAACATCCACATTAACTAATTCCAATGTAAGTTGTTCCAATTGTAAGTAATTATTATTTTACTATATCCTTCGCAAGGATTTTGTCATTGAAGGAAGCATATATATATATATAGAAAAATTAACAACACTTTGAACCTAACCATCATCTAAGGTTTTAGTAGACATGCACATGAGAAGAAAAGTGTGACCATGACCCTATAAAATGTTGCTCACAATGTGTCAAATCACCGCCTTCATTAGAAATGGTAGTGACAAGCTACCATTACTACTCCCCACTAACTACATTTTTGGAAGGACAATGAGAATTTAATTGTATCCTCATTTAAGTTGCAATAGGATTGTTATAATAAAACTCATTCCATTTCAACTTATTTTCATATAAACAAACATTTGAGACTACTACAGAGACATGCTTGCGAAAGGTAAAAATTGGAGCTTCCTACACCTAAAATTATATCCTTTTTTATGTGTTTGTTGGTCATCCCCAACAATGCCATCACAAAATGGTCAAAGTTGCAAGAATAAAAGGTGTTCATTGATGCAAGGCAAATTGTTGAACTAAACATTTAAAGTCTATTGCTTGAGCAACCAAAGAACTTCCCTACAATGTCAAAGGCAACATATTTTCTTGATCACACCTTTGGTCCTCTTCTGACCCAAACACCATCAAAACTAAAAACATGTCACCAAATTGGAATAATAAAAAGTCAAGCAAATTAAATAGCTTTTGTAAGGTGAATGCACAATTTAAAATAATATCTTGATTGTAGATCAGCAATAACCTAAAGAGAAACACAAGGATTACATAAACAAAAGATTCCTAGGCAAGAAAAATTGTTTGGACCAAAATAACCTAATTTGTGATAAAAAGAACACAAATATACTCAACACAAGTTCATACAAATGGAGCAAATTGACTTGTTAAGAATTTTGAAAAAATGTATGTACATATGCAACCTCCAAACACCTTCAAGGATTATCTTATAACATAATAATAATAATTGTCACAAACAAATTAATAATACTCCATTGTTTAGCTTTGTCAACTATTTGTAGAGGTTGATATCCTTTTACATAATTTAAACAACATATGTAAGCGTCATTGCCAAGGCATTTTGGTTTTTAAATATTCATATAGTATGCACAATATTTTTAATTAATTGATACATTAAAAGTTATCATGTAATTTTACCCATAAAAGTAATGCAATATTTACATGGATTAGTTACTTACCACAAAAAAAATTTGATGACTAAAATAATAATTTGAATAATACAAAACATGACTTTTAATGAATTATTATCTAGAGGTGGGCATTATGACGATATAATTGATGACATGAATTTGACCATGGTGAAATAACACTAGGATCGATTGGAGACATTTCACTTAATTGGACACTTCCATTTTTAAGACCTTATATTGAATTGAGTTAATGAATTGCATTTACATTTCTTAGTAGTATAAGTAAAACAAGATGTTCTCCATGCTTGAAGTGTAGAGATGTGCTTTGGAAGAATTTAATCAACTTGAAAATTTGTATGGTTATGTGATGCATAAACCTTCTTTGTTAGCTTGCAAATTGGCACCAACAACAAATTTAGTCACACATGTTGACTCTCAATGTCCTTTTGATTCCACATTGTCAAGAGGTGACACAAAACAATACCACTTATATTACTACCAAACTACTCAAACAAATGAACAAACAAAAATATACCATTTGGTGTCCCTCCAAAAACAATATAAAAATGTGCCATTCAAGGCATAAATATTAAAATGCTTTTGCATAGAACCAACTAAGACCTAGCTCCCAAAAAAATCATTATAACCTCTCAATTCCTTTATCACATGCCAAACATCAAATCATTTGAAAAGGCGTGCAAGCCAAAAATACATTACCTTTATTAAAAAAAACCTTTGGTTGTGTGACAACTTCCTTAGTGTTAATGACCTACAAGTCCTAGTGTTTGTGCTTTATTGTGAAGCAACAAAAGAACATCGTCAAATTGTTGCTTTCTACAATTTGCAAAACTTACTCCAATCTTTTAATAATTCTACAGAATCCTTATTCCCTCCTCTTCTTCTGATACAAAAATAATTAGGTAATTGTCAAAAAATAACGAAAGAAGAACAAATTGATGGAAAGTATACCACCCCTTGTAAACTATCAAGCCAAAAAAAAAAAAA
>Ga0209611_10001702_pt1 | contig 37967 bp, 29 predicted proteins | sample S1TSphgellanicum_3_FD_187693 | JGI IMG/M metagenome (GOLD analysis project Ga0209611, IMG submission 187693) | Host-associated microbial communities from peat moss isolated from Minnesota, USA - S1T2_Fc - Sphagnum magellanicum MG (SPAdes) (version 2) | ecosystem: Host-associated > Plants > Peat...
GCCTTATGTTAATGAAGCTTGTGATTTCGAGCATATCGATCACATGAATCAATTAGAGAAATGTCATAGTGTCTTTGAAAGGCACTTTAATGTATGAGTGTCTTTAGAAAAAACAAGGGATCTTACACCTACTCAAGAATGTGAGGGAAATTATCCCTTCTATACCTTGTGATCTATGTATGTTTAAGTGTAGGGTATTGTTGTAAGACCACTCATAATGACAATTGAAAAGAATATGAATTTTTAGAAATAAAAGTTCTTAGTAGTCAAAAAATTATACCTAAAAGAATTTGGAATCATTCAAAAAATGAATTATCTACTAAGATTTTATAGAGAAAAACATGGCGATGGACAAAGTTGTAAATTGTAGAACTTCAAATAAAGGATTTGGAATGCAAAGGTTTAAGTGGCCTCCATCAATTAGTTTCAACAAACCATTAAGAATACTCACAATTTCAAAGTTGAACTGAATTTGGCACTTGGTCTATTATAAAAATTATCATGTACATTTGCCTCAAATCTTAAGATGAAAATATCCCTTTTCAAGAAGGAAAAACTCAACTACAAAAGGAAATCAATTTTTGTAGTCAAAGTTGTATTACCAATGTCATACATGATATCACCAAAAATAATTCTCTTATAAATTAAAATTCAATCAACATCAATCATTCTATATGAAAACCAAACATACAAGATTTTTTTAGGGACCAAATGCAAATCCTTGAACATATTTATATCTTTTGAAAAATGATGCATGCCTCTTTGAATAACTATTGAAGGAGTTTGGTAGGGGTAATGCTAACCAAGAAAATGGTTAGCACCTCATGTCAAACCTATTAACAATTCTTTTAGAGGTCGTCATCCTAAAATCTATAATATGTCAAGTAAATGAACTTCCCTAAAAATTACTAATTCGATAGGGCAACAACTATTAAAGGCACAAATTTTGAATTTTTAAAAATCTTTTAACAAACACTTGAGGTCATTATTTAGTGTAACCTTGACAAAAAAAATTTATTTTCTTTTTTTTTCCTCATGATATGTGTCAAGTTTCAATATAAGACAAAAAGAAAAAATTAGGTGAGGCATTTAGGAAAATGAAATGCCCATAGGAATGGGCATTTTTCTTTTTGATATGCCCCATTGCTACGGAGGAAACTTTTCTACTATAAAAGGTTCCTTGCAAATACACTAAAAAAAATTTAGTCCAATGTTTTATGTGTATGATAATGTTCTTGAAATGTTCTTGCCCACATTCATAAATAGGAGGTGAACATTATCATACACATAACATTCCCATGGGTGGGGCCATTTCGAGATTGTGAATTGCACTTGACTATTGATTCATTTTAGCCCTTTATTTTGGGAACGCTTGTGTCATAGGATTTTACAAAGTACAATGGATTGAAGGTTAAAATGATCATTAAATCACTACTAGATACATTATAATCAAGATAAATAGAAAGAGCAACTCCACCAATGCTTAGTATGTGGCCTTACAAAATAGTTATAACATCCAAAATCAATTATTTATTTATTTATTTATTTATTTCTGACTTCATCAATAAATCTAAATTTTGCATTGCAAACATGTGAAAGACATCTATTAACAACCCACTGAGACCAATCAAACTCTATATCTAGCTAATTAACAAGTGTTAGGTAGAACACCTAGATCAATCAAATTATTTAGCCAATTGATAGTGTTAGGTTTTGTTGTGCCTTTTATTAGTTTCAACATCATGTGAAAAAATGTTGGGTGAAAACCATTTTGCTGAGCAAAACCAACATGTTTTGCCATCCAATTTTTTTTCTTGGACCACTTATGGAGTTATTTTAAAACATGCCGAACAATAGAGGACATTTGAGCTCTATTAACATTTAACACATCCAACTTACAATGCAAATTTTTCCCCCACCCCCAAACCTAGAAAAATGGATTGTACAAAATGATTGACTATTTAAAGTTCACCACTTGGGCTAATCATTATAATTGACTAATAAAAAAAGTTTTTTCCTACTATTGGCATTTTTGGAGGGTCCTACTAACATGTGCACTTTTACCAACCCCAACCAATGTAACAATGTTTAACTAAGTTTTTTCATTGAAAAAATATTATACGTGATGTTTTATTGCAACCATTGGGCATGCTCTAATGGAGTTGATATGTGAATCAACTAGTCAAAGTTGTGGAACATTTAAAAAGACTTTTAAATCCTAAGAACATCAATGACATCACACAATGATAAACTACAACTTTACATTAAAATAACTTAGTGTTTGTTGTTCAATGTCCCCATTTGCAAACTTCAAAAAAATCATTTCAAACTATGAAAAACCATTTGCGCCTTTACATTTCGACCAATATTTGTGATTGACCAAATTCACAATAGGAAAATATCTTTAGAGGTGTTAAAATGACCATGGCATTTTGGATAGTGACTACTAGAAAGTAGCATGATTTATGTTATCATGTTACAAGATTTAATGAAAAGGGTCTTTACCATTGTGAGGTGGAAATGCTAGATAAGGGCACTTTGAATTAGGAATTATGTTAAAGCTTAAGGCTAATGTGAATTGGAAACTATGTTGCCATTGTTCTAGTTGTTAGAAAGTGTGTACCTTTTCAAAAATAATATAAATTCTAAGAATGAAAAGACATTATTTAATCACATTTGAACAACAAATGTTTTGTGGTAGGTAAAGTTTTTGACAAAGCTTTGACCTTGTTAAAAACTTGTGGGACTTTTATTTATTTATTGTTTTTTGTTGATACCCACCAATTACCCACCATGTACCGTGGGAACAAAAATAAAGTGGACATTTTGAAAAAAACTTAACGGCCACTCAAGTAATCAGTATTTGTGGAGGAATAATTACAAGTTATGAGGTGCCTTCCAAATATAATATAAAAATCCCACAAGATCTTTATGTCTAGGGTAATCCACACATGTGGGACATTTGTGGCATTCCCAAAATAAGTTAATTAGGACAAGGTTTTTTTTATTTTAAAATAAAATTGGCAAGAGTTTGCATCATGGTGACAAAAAAAAAATCACAAAGCTTACAAAAGTTTTTATAAAAGAATATGAAAAATCAACAAATTTGAGAAAAACAAGTTAGAAATTGCCATATTTAAACAATGAGTTTTTGGAGGTTGTTAAAACAAAGTAAAATTTTTTTTAAAAAAAATTTCATGTTTGACCTATAGCCAAATTTGGCACATTCCTCTTTTGGATAATTGTTAGTCCACCTACTTAATAGAATTGAAAAGCAAAACTTGGTTGCAGCAAATGTTGTATTAGTATGTTCCTTTTTTATATATTAGTTGAGTATTAATACTAAATATTTTCATACCAACCTAGTAATCATATCGATTCATTCTTAACATCTTCATATCATCTTAGTCCTAGGATTGATCCCAAGGTTGATTTTGGTATGGTATGAAATACATATAAACCAATGTTGGGCAATTTTCACTTTTTGTGAAAATTTTCAATTCAACTTTTACATAAGTTTATGAGAATTAGCTTGATTCTTAAATTCATTTTTGACATTGACCAATGTATCATGATTTTTTTCTTAATAGGATGATTATTAGAATTAATTTTTTTCTTAATAAGATGATAAACCTTAAACCTTGTTTTCCCAACTAGGATCTATCAAATTTCATTAATTTGTTTTTTGGCATCTTAAGTTAGGAAATTTTTGAGAACTAAAAATAAATTGAAAATTCATGAATTTTTTTGTAATATTTTTCTATCTAAAACTTGATATTTCCATAATTGCATCCCTTTCATAAAGCTTTTTCTAACTAAGAAACTAAAGAAAATTTATGAACAAGGTTTTTCAAGTTGGAATTCAAAAACTATAGGTTGGTTTCATTGGGGTATTCAAGTTTCCTAGGGAAATATTAGAATCAACACAAAGCTTATTCCACTTTTGTCCGTCTTTACTTGAATTCTTAGGCTAAGTTACACATTTTTATTAATCTTCTTGTGCAATTAAATAAATTATATATATATAAAATTCAAGCATTCACAATTTTTTATATCCATTGTAGCATATTGGCAAGTGTAAGAAAATCTATGGCCAATAATATGTTATAACTTACAACAAATTTTAAAACAATAGTCATGACATTTATGTAAGACCCTTCATCATTCACATATTTACAACAATTTTCATTCTCTTGAATATACTTTCCTAACAATTTACTAATTATAATTTTGGTCAAAAATTGTCCAATAGTATTTATGGTTGCCATTTCTAGGTTTGAAATTAGGATTCGATTATTGTAACAAAGAATGCATTGCATGGTTTGAGGATAAGAAACATCAACATCCTTGTTGTCATCCCCATAGTAAATAGCCCAACACAATGCCTTCTTGTATGTGATTTCTAATTTTTTTTTGAACATATAAATTTTTAAGCTTTATTTTCATTATCTCTTCTTGCCCTTCTAAAGTAATGTTGAATTTTAAAAAGACTTGGATGATCTTTAGATTGTTCTTTTAGTGGTTCTTTTCCATTATAACTTCATCCATGGATATTTTCACATGCATTGTCACTTAATTTTTTTTCATTTTGAAAAGACTATTCCATTTTTAATTTTCACAAAATAATTTTACTTGAGTAATAAAACAAATAATAAATTTATGATCTACCAAAACATTACCAAAATTCAATGCACAAGCATTTACAAAATAAAGTATTCACATTTTTCTCTTCTTGTTAATGAAGAAAATTTATGAAATGGGAATGTAAAAATTGTTGAAGGATAAATCTTGCCCAATATACATATATGTAGAATTTGAAACTTTATAAAGGAAAACCACAAGAGAAAAAAACCAAAAACATAGAAGGAATAAGGAACAACAAAAGATAAAAATTTGAAACAAAAAAAACTTAAACAATGAAGCTTGTTACTTGTGTGCAAACTTCAACATCTCCAAATTTCATTTTACACGTGGCAAAAGGGAGGAGGTAGTACTAACATAGGGCACTTAATATCAATAATGACACTTGAAGCAATATCAACAATGACGAACTAAAGAAGAACATAGGTGTTAGGTTTAATGCACCAAAAGGTGCTCAAAACAATGGTGTGGTCATGAAGCAACAACATAAAGTTCAAAGGGTGACAATAATGTTGAATTTGAAATAATAATAATAATATGAAGTTCAAAGGAGCAACAATGGTGAAGAAGACAATCTAAAGTTTGAAAATGCAACAATAATGATGGAAGAAATAGTAACAATAAAACAACAACGAAATAATATTACCATTGGAGGGGGAATAGTGGTAGAGTAGTAACAACAAGATGGATTGGAGTAACAATGGAGCTTGAAGCTTAAAGAAGTGACAATGATGGAGCTTGAAGAAACATAAACCAACTAATAAATGTGAAAAAAAAAATCCAAAAAAAGAGAGAAAAAGTCCAAATTTTAGAATCTTGAACCTTAAACTTCAAATTCAAAACTACAAAGCAAAACAAAAGAAAGGGAGAGAGAAAATGAACAAAAAAATGGAGAGGAGAAAAGTGAAGCACTTTATGATTGGGGGAGGTAGACAATCGTTACAATCACCACCAAGAACCTTAATCTTTTGTTGCCCATACTATTATTTAAACTCCTTTTAGAACTCTAAAACCTAAAATTGTAAAACTAGAAGCCCACAAATTGGACCTTAATTCAACCCTTATGGCACTTGAGTTTCATGATTTGATATGAAAAGAAAAAATTGGTCTTTAGAATCGGATTTTCATGATATAGAGAACTAATGGATTGGTTTTAGTATATGGGTATCACATAATGGGATAGCCATTAATTTTCATTGTGAAAATTAATTTAAGAAGCAATCAAATAACTAGAAGGTTGTTTACTACCCATCTAACATTAATATAAACATGGTATTATAAAACTAATATGAAACATATATTATTTCATTTCCTAAACACATTTCCATTGCAATATCTTATCAAACCCATTAATAACATTTTACAAGTGAACATTTCATTACAACCCCATTATCAACAATTTTTTGTTGATTTCACCCTTTTAGGCTCCTCATTTTTATAAAGATGTGTTTTTTGTGATTGTCACCAAAAGCCATGTTACAGTTTTTTGGGGGGCACATTCTTGTCTTTAACCAAGAGTTTGTTAAATTATTTTTGTTGATGTGATGTGCAAAGGAACAAAGAACATGATTTCTTTTTTAGTTGCAACTCATGAACAAACCTGTTGATATATATATATGTTACAACACGCAAAGGAACAAAAGAGCTTGTTGATTTTTTTTGTTTTGTTGGTGCAATTCATGAAGCTCCATTGGCAAGTTCTCCATTTTGCAAATTAAGTAAGTTTGCGCATCATCAAACTTAAAGAAAAAAATGCAAAAGAAGTATTACATAATAATTGTTCACTAGGTAAGAAAGGAATGATTGGAATTGGTTAATGATGGTATTCTTCTTACAAAACCAAGATTGTTTCAACAATGATCAAAGATTTTCTCTTTGCATGTTTTGTGTGTAAATCTCTTGTGCATGTCTCTTTGTTTTGTACTTTGGCTGCTACATATTTTACAAGGATTATGGTGGATTTTATTTGTAATTTCACATTTGTTTTTGTGGATTGTTGTTAGTATATGCATTTTTATTTTTGTGTTGCAATATTATGCAAGAACAAAGTTAGTGATGCGGTTAGGTACTTGTAAAGTCTTTAATCCTTGGAAGGCTTTGGATCTTGATTTTTCATTGCGAAGGAGATTGTTTTGGTGGGGTATCAATGCCTTGGGCGTGGTGGGGGCACATGTGGCCAAGTCACATTTGACTTGTAAGTGAGTCGACAACTTGTGTTTATTGTGGTGGAAATGCTTTTAATCCTTACCAATTTCCTATTAGTATAAGGTTTGATGTTGCCATGATATTAGATTGGAATGTTCTTTCATACCAATATACATGCCAATATTATATACCATGGTTTCTCCTTGTAAATCAATACAACATTGGTAATTGTAACATTCTTATTGTGTTGAGCCCTGGGTTATGGTTTTGTCTTCAACCTTTGTCGTGCAAGAGACCTCTAGTAGGTGAGAGGTGACTCCTCTTTTTGAGGAAACAATAGCCACAAATAAGGTGCTTTTTTGCTCTTCAAATGCACTTGGAAATTTTGTGGAGTTCCTTTACAAATGAACAAAAGTGCAATTCTTTATGTTCGAAAGCAAGTTGAACAAACATGAGCTCCATTGATCAAAAGAACAAAAAACAAATTTCAAAAAGGAAGCTTACACAATGTCCATTTTAAAAGGTTGACACATTTGGGTCCTTATCTAGGTAATTATCATAAACACATAATCCATGGATTAAGAAGGTGTTGTGTTATCACAAGTTCTTGGCCTAACAAATACAATTTGCACATCCTATATTGCAATGTAATTGGAACCCGACTAAAACAAGTTGGTAAGATGAGGTTTTCTAGTATTATATTCCATTCAAATGCCGTTTTCTTATAATTGAAATTGAAAAATAAAACAAATTAAAGATGAGACACAATATCCAACCCAAAAAATAATTCTAGTTTCAATTGTGATGCAAAGTAAAAAGTTGTGACAACTCCTATTTCATAGTGAACTAGATGACCTTTGTTTTAATATTATTTGGAATTTGGGAATAATTAAATATTCCAATGAACTACTACCATATCATTTTGTAATTTTATTGAATTATTATTTGATGGTTGTTGCATAATTTGCATAACTCTATATTAAAATGTCCAATGAAAAATTCCATTATATTATCACATTTATGATGGATTTGACCATTTTGTGGTCCTTGTATTTATTTGTGAATAGGAACACCTGCTTCTTGTTCAAAGTAATTCTGGCTATGGATGTGAATGGGGGGGTCTGGTTCTAGGGCCAGTTCTACATGGGGAACACTGTGAGACCCTTAACCCGGTACGGGAACCTGTGTTTCCTAAGGTTCCAAATTGTAAGGGTCTCTGGACTCTCAACCATTGTTTTGGAGTAATGAAAATTGACGAGTAGGATATTATTGGGTTAGACAAATTGCATAGACAAATTGAACATGGGCTACCACCTTCGGAGTCATGGACCCTGAAAGTAGGGGGCCGGCCCTATAAACGGACCTTCTCTTACACATGAGGCAACTGCCAGTTTTTTTTTCCTTTGTATTTTGGGTACCCTCACTGGCCCTAAGATTGCCAGTTTATGTGGGCAGCCTGTCAGGGTACTTTCCAAATGTCAGAAATTACCCACCAACCTGTCAAGGTAACTTTTGACTGGTGGACGTTACCCCTCATCAGCCTGGTGTCCATCTTTTTAAAATTATTTTTTAATTGAATAAATAAATTTGCTGTACTTTCCGGAGGGAAAGGTTTTGGATATAGGACCTTTTGAATTTTAGACCCCTCCCTTTGGCCCTACTTGAGCCTTGAGATGAGACCTCATTTCCAGAAGGCCCTATATTTGGAACCTTCTCCTATACATAGCCAGGTATGGGGTCCTATTCAGGCACTTCTTCCGCCGTTTTCTTAGTAGGGACAGGCGGCCACCTGCACTTTTAGGGCACTCAGTGTGGCTTGTAAGGTGAAATTTTTTAGTGACAAATAATTTAAACCAGTGTATGGGGGATTTAGTATATGGGGGATCTTTGGGAATCCTTTGTACCATCATCATCCATGGACCATTCCAAAGACAATTTCATAAATAATTATCTCATTTTCAAGCCTAAATCACTTCATTTCTTTCTTTAATAATTACATATTTTTTTATTAACTATTCTAATAACTATCTCCCACCTTTCCTAATGACTACCTTCATTTTATAACTACCTCATTTTTTTTTCCCTATCCACCAACATGGGTATTAAAAAAATAAATTAAACAGATATCTTTTCATGTCCATGAAATGTATATTAAAACTTGACATTGACATAAATAATGATGAGTTATGGAAAACCATATGAAAACATAAGAAAAAAATAAAAATAATTGATCATCACTGGTAGTGTGCAGCAGCACAGAGCTCAAGTCAATAATGGGGGACATGATTGATTATATGAATCCACAATGTGGGAAACCAGTTGTGTTTTGGAACTGGCCCTTACAGAATCACCCAATGGAACCATGGCTCACCCTACCAGGCCCTCCACCTTCCGAGGTGGAACAAGGCCCTACTAGTACATGACAGCCCTAAACCCTAAAACCCATCCTCCTGTTTTAAGGATTTTGTGATGTAGGCAAGGTGGCGACCATCCAGAAACTAATTTAACCAATTCTGGCTACATGCCATATATGTCAAGTAGAAAAAGCCCAGGATCCTTCTATATTCTTGGCTACCTACTGGAACTTATTGTAGAAAAATCTGGCAATTTTTTTTTTTTTTTCTCTTTGAAATTTGGCTAATTATTTCCATTTTTTCCATGAAAAATCCTTTGTATTGGTTGAAATTACATTTTTCAGGTCGAAGTTTTGCAACGATTCGCCAATTAAAAAAAACACTGCAAGTTCTGTGTAGGGTAAAGCTCCTGGGCAGGGGGCATTCCCAAAATAAGTGGCCCCAAGGCCAAAGGCCCAGAGTTGGTTACTTTGGGAATGCAGCCACCCCACGGCTTTACCTGATATAAATAAAAATCACCACAGTAATTTTTCAGTTTTTTATTGTGACACCCAGTGGGTACCAGATGGGTATCAGATTAAACAAATTTATTTTTTTTGGTACTTGGTGGATATGCTTCTGGTACCCACAGAGTATCACAGTAAAAAAGTGTAAAAAATTTAACACAAATGCAGAGGAGTTATGACACTTGGTAACATGCCCTCCCAATAGACCGGGAAATTCCTGCCAGGTTTTTACCAGAATTAAAAAGGTATGGTGAAAAAAAATAATTACAAAATCAGCAGAATAATTCAGTAATTCAGTTTCCAAGTCACCTGATCAGCATAGGATTCCAAGGAGAGTAGGTACCTACTTAGTAGGTACCTATAGCTATTTGAAAGAGCTACCGGGGTCTGCTATTGTGCTTCCAAAAGCAAAAAAAGAAAAAAAGAAAAAAATATTTTCCTATTTGCTGGAAATGGACGAAGTGAAAATCCTTAAAAAAAAGAAGAAAAACGAAACAGAATCACCAATCAAGAAATCCATGACTTGTTCAACAACAGACTAATGCCCAATTTACACCACGCGTCAAGGCCAAGGTTCAACTCAAATCAAGCATTCCTATTGGTGCAAAAGATGAAATTAGCCTCATGGGCTTTTACACTAGGAGTCAAGACTGAAATAGAAAAAAACCTTTTCAATCTGCCCCAAGTTTACTAATAAATAAATGCTGAACTTTATGGCCTTGTATTGGCCACAAGGCTAAAAAAGAATACCAATGAGCTTAGGAAGCCAATTTGCAAGGGTCCCTTGCGGCCAATGTTCCAGCGTTTATTAATACCCTCATGTCAATGTTTTAGCATTTATTAGTAACTTGGGGGCCAAACAACAAGCCAAAAAATGCTCAAAGTTGGCACCGAGTTTTTTTTTCAGCCCTGACTCCTAGTCTAAAGTGGGCCTAAGACACTGAGAATTTCAGAATTACGTGCCAAAAAATTCAGAATTAAAAAAACCAAGTGCCAAAGTTAAGATTTAAAATTTAATTAATTATTTAGCAGTTTGTTGCCAAATCCAATCAGGGAGGACGGTAACAGGTCGACTCCTACCGAACGTTTTTTTCAGTGGTGAAAGAGTGGTGAAAGATAGTCCGTTTTCCACCTGAATCGGGGTACCGCTATAACAGAATTTTGGCCATGGTGCTCCATATCTGGCCTCCTCTTTGACCAGACTCAAGTATAATAAATGCCGATTTGTGTTTTTAGGCCATCACACAGGTCGGTTCTGGCAGTGTTTTTATTTTATTTTTTGAAATTAAAAATTAAAAAATCATTTTTTTTGATGTCGAAGTTTTGGCGACTAGGAAAAAAAATAAAATCCTCCAATTTCTTTTGATGTCGAAAAATGGTGAAATTTCTCCAGGGAGAAAAAAACTGAGCAGTTGCAAGTCTCAGGGCAGGCCTGTTATCTTGTATTTAAGGCAAGGGAATAGCTGGAAGAACTCATGGGAATGCCCCACGCAATTGACAACTAGGCAGATTCAGCCTCCAAATCACCACCCAGGGGTGTTTGGAGAGAGCCTGAGTTGGCCTAGTTTTGGCCTTGAACGTAAAGGAGAGCAGGCCACATATGGCGGATTCTGCCAGCTAAGCACATGTTGAGCATGGCCGTTGGCGATCTCATTGCATGGTCACCAAGGGCCATGCTTACTTGGCAGAATCCGCCATATTTAGCCTGTGCTTTTGACGTTCAAGGCATGAGATTTTTCACACCTGGTCAAGCATATATAGCAGAATTATAGAGTTTAAAAACTGCCTATAAATAAAGCAGTGCCTGACTTTTGCCTACAGGTGAAAGTCAGGCTACCACCACATTACACTATGAAAACAAGGGGTTTGGCACACACTGTGGCCTTGCCATTTACATTAAAAAGTATCTTAAGGCAAAAGAAGAATTATGAAAACTGAAATATGATTTCATCATGCAAAAATATAATCTTCAAAAAATCCTCTAAAAGAAACCAAAATCCTTTAACATATTATAACTCTGTAACTAATTCTCAAGCCAAAATATCATCTTTCAAAAATCCTCATATAAAAATAGACCTATTGCCTAAGGGCCAAAATCCCTTAAGTTACTATACTCTACAATGAATCTAAACACAATATCCTTGCCTTGGTAGGCAAGGCCAACAAAGTGGACAAGTACATTTTTTTTCTAATATCTTTGTACATTTTCAGAATCAGCGGTGTGTTTATAAATAAAGTTTTGCAGGGTTTTGATGAGTAATGTAGTCCTGTCTCTAAATAGCTACCTTAGTAGCTAGTCTCGTTCAGCAACTTAGGTGTTTAATAATAATGATAATAATAATAATTGTCATTTGTGTTTGGTAGAATTTTTTTTAATTAATTAGAGTTTATATTAAAGAATGAATCTGGTGTGTGGTTGAGAGTTTCTGTCAGAGTTTGGGATGCCCAAGCAGGTATTATTAAATTTTTTTGGTAATTTCAAAAAATAATTAATTAGTGCCTAACCAGGCTAGGTATTATTATGGTATTGCACATTGAATTGTTAGTTCACTACTAAAGATAATTGAGAAAGAAAATTGAAACCACCAAATCTAACAATCCTATTGGTCTGAAAAAAAAAATTCTTCAGGTCTACACACAACATTGAAAATAATGATCCCTTTCTACCATTTCCATTGGTCCTTTAAACTTTAAAGGTCTCACATACGTAGCAAAACTTTATTCGGTACACATTTAACCATTAGTTCACTTGAGATAACTAAGAAAAAAATAAATTTCAGAGCACCAAATTCAGCATTTTCATCTGTGATAATATTGTTTTCTGCACACCTACACAAAAGCCTATTCAACACCCTGTGTACCCATATTGTTAGTACACGATTAATATTATAAATTATAACCCTTGTCTTCTACAGAGACAGGGTTAACAAGAATATATATTTCATTATGTATTTTCTGGAACTTTTTAAAAAGAATTTCTGTCCCAGGAAGAGTCAATGACTTGAATTGGTACACCACTGCTTACTATTCGATTTCATCAATAGCCTTTAATTGGACTTAAGTCAATCGGCTTATTAGGGCCCATGCCTTGGCCCAAGCCCTTAGGTCAGAAGACAAGCCCTTACCGCACACTAAAACATGGGAGCACTTCCTGAAATGAAATCCTGAAATAAATAAAAGCTGACCCAGGCATTACGTGTAATTCCTACTTTCAGCAGAATACCCACTTAGCCCATAAGTAGTGGGCAAGTGCCACTTGAGAATGGGCCTGTGATGTTAGAGTTATCGGTAAAGTGATGCCCTGTTTGGGCCTGAGTTGCACCCCTCATTTTATGCTTCATCCCCTCCTGGCTGTTATCTGCAAAGTCATGAAATTTTATGAAATAAGGGTATGAAATTCTGTGACTCAGGATTAAATGCATGAGGGTCCGGGACATTATAGCTACAGGAGCAAGAGTGATTGGTTGAAGGCGCTCAGGAAAATATAAAAAAGGAGAGGCCGGAGAACTCAGTTTAACACCAGTTTAATTTGGTCAAGGATTTTACGGACATGGTAACTAGTATTCACATAAAGAATTTCTTTTGTGTACTCGGATGGCACCTTGTATACTCCTTAATATTTGTTCTGCAAAGGGGGAGGCACCTTAACCTTAGGGGTAAGGTGCAGATTTTCCTTCTGAAACAAAATCAGGCCTGTTAAAATTTTACCATCTCTTTTCGAAGGATAATGACTTTGAAAGACGCAGTTCTGGGAATTTCAAAGTCCCACATTCGGCTGTGACCGACCTGGTGCGGGGCCCTCATTCCCAGACCGGTCCAGCATCGGTCCTTATCTACTTACACTAAACACAATGCATTACGTAATAATAACCTGGCAGGTTTGTGCTGTGCTAGTAGTGTATCTAGACGATGCCTTACGAAACATAAAATAAACTGGCAAGCTTTTTGGAAAGCATAAACGCCTGTGAAGGCAGGTGTTTTGTTTTTTGAAAAGCCCGCCCGCTTTTAAAATCTTTTTTCCATTGGTATCAGAGGAATTAAAAAATTTATAAAAAAAAAACTGATGGCCATTTTGATGCTGTGGAAATTAAGCTCACTGACCGGGACTTTGCAGAAATTTGGGACTCCCTGGGCTCCCCTCCCGCCTCAGGGTCCTTAATCCCGGGTCCTACACATTTGATGTAGGGATTTGGGAATCGCCTTGGTGGGATTATTCCCTCCCTCCCTGCCCCACCCGGCTCTCGACCCGGCGCGGGCACGGGTACTCATCAGAACGGGCACGGAGCAGCACCCGGACAGGGGCAACAGTACACACGCGAGACGCAAGAGTAACGTTGTTTGTTTGTCTCGTGTTGTGTGGTTCGGAGAGGGAGAGAAAAGGAGAGACAGAAGGGAGAGAGAGAGAGGCGCGAGCTGAGGGCTTTTGTGCAGGTACCAAACCTGTGCACAAACTTTTACCATTTCTTTGTCTTTCGTCGTGTGACCATCTTGTGTTGTTGAGGTCGTGTTTTTTGAGAGTTTTTACATGGGTCCCGCTGCTTCGGACCTGTAGTAGTTTTTTCCGCCTTCGTCTTTGGCTTTTCTTGGCGTCGAGCGGTGTCGTCTTTGGAAGTTTCGGAAATCCTTTTTTCCCATCCCTTCCCCTCACTCCCTTCCTCCCTCCCACCCGGGTGCCTGCCTCCTGCAGCCCCTTACAGAGACGTAAAGCGTTTCGGCAAGGTCGTAACATGCACGTAGCAGTTCGTCGCTGCACTTGAACAGAAACCCGATCGATTATGGCGGATTTTTCTGTGTTGCAGGTCCAAGAAGAGCAGGTAAGTGTGCTGTTCTTCTCTCTCTCTGTGAAGTCTAAGCTTTCCGTTAGGGTCTTTTTCATCAGTTTGTCCTGATTTTTTCTCCCCTTTTTGGTTACGGACTCCCTCCTGGTGCTACATTAGGTTCTGTCGAGTCGCAGTGTGTGGACGGCACTGCATGGTCGGTGTTCAGTGTCTTGTGAGTTGCCTCCATGTATGTTATGGAGGAGACGGAGGAGGAGAAGGAAATGGATAAGGCGTTTATTATTTTCTTGTCTGTTCTGTTTTGTTGTTTTAGGCTAGTATAGTCGGGCTTCTTAACATGCTCTGGAGTTGGAGTCAATTATGGCTTCTTTGTTGCTAAGGTATGGCTGCCTCCAGGCTGGAAAAATACGAGGGTTTCTAAATGCTGCTCAGAGATGCTTATGTTGTATACATATAAAGAACTTATATACATGACAGAGTGAGGATCTCAGTCTTGTAATCTTTTCCTGTTTTTGTTTATTATCACCTGCCCATGCGCTCTCTTAGAACTCGTACCATGGGAATGGCTTGGATTTGAATTTGGGTTTTAAATGCCTTCTTGAGTGGGTTAGCTGTTCGAGCCCACATTATATGTAGCAGCAGGAGTTTCTAGTTATCTTTACTGTCTTGAGCTGCTTTTGTGGTGTTATTTGCTTCTGTTTGCTGAAAGGAGGTGGAGAAGGGTTTTGTTTGGCTTATGACCCTGCATTTTATGTTTGTGTATGCTGCTAAAACCTTTTTGGACCTTTAAGAAAGGATGGCTCTGGGTCATAACATCCAGCATGCTGGTGTTTACCTCTGCCACACAGTGTATTGCACTAATGTATGGACATGATTCCAATACTGATAAACCTGCTAGCAGATGTTTTTATTTGCATGACCTTGGTGGTAAGTGCTTCCACTAGATAGCTGTCACAGAACATATCATTGCAGCTCTTGTATCTCCTGGTCTTGGCTTGTGGCCAGTATGGTGTTCTTAAGGCATGCACTTGCCTTTCTTATACTGTTATTGGTATTGAAAGCAAAGCTTGAAAGTTATGGTAGGTAGGGAAGGATCTCTCAGATGTTTTCTCTGTTGGATGTCCCTCCCTGTACTAGCAATTTATGCTAAGATGGAAGTCACACTGCAAGTTTCTTTGTTGCAGGGTGAGGTGACTGAAGTGTTGGAGATGGACCACCAGCTTATCTTCTCATCTACAACTTCAGAGGTGGCAACAGCTGCATCAGGGGAGCCAGCAGTGTTGGTTGAACACTCTACACAGCAAGTGGCAATTACAACAGTGAATTACAATCATACTGGTATGTTCACTTCCAATTGAGTAGGATGAAATGTGTGCTAGGTGGTTCCAATTATTGTCCATTATTCACAGAACTTGGCTTTTCATTTCTGGATGTTTGCAAACCAATACAGCTTTTGTACCACTTTAGACCTCTTTTTTGACTAATGATTCACATGGTTTTGGATTTTGCAGAAAACCATGGAAATGGCAACAGTGCACTAGAGGCAAGCCAGGTTGGTTTTCCAGATTGATTTCAAGTTGTCAAGGCAATTTCCTTTCAACTGTCACCTTGATAATGCTGATATTTTCTTTTACATATTTTTCTCTATATGGAAAGTGTGACCATAACATCACGATATTTCAAAAAATATGCAGGGGGGTCTGACAGAAGTGAGCTATGGAGATGGTGAGGCATTGATAGGTCGGTCAGTTGTTAAAAAGTTTTCAAGAAAGAAGTACATTGGTCGCATTGTGGCCTATGATCCTAATACAAGGTGGTACAAGGTACTCAGTTACCCCTTACATCTAGTGCACTTTATGTCTGCCAAAGACAGAAGTGCTTCATAAACCTGGAGATCTTGTTGCAAAAGCTGTGTGCAAGCAAACTATTGCTGCAGCACAGTAATTGTTACAAAAGTTTTAGTCTTCAAAGAGCTATATTTGTTACCTAATTATGTTGTCACTGTGTTGTTGTTAAACATATATGGGACAGAACTTGGTTTCTTTGCCAGAGCTTCATGCTGTAGAGACTATCACGTTGTTGTGTTTCCTTGTTCTCCATGGATGAACCTCAGAGGTTGTAAATTTTACAAGTGTCTGCAAGCTTGTTACAGTGAAATGGTGTGATATTTCTTGCAGGATCTTGATGGTCAGAATGTTGATAGCCATAGTATCTCTTGGCTTGGCTGTGATTCTGGAAATCTATAAAAGCTCATTATGGAGTTTGTTATTGTTTGTGTTTGCCATCCAGGTTGTCTATGAAGATGCTGATGAGGAAGAGTTGGAATGGAAAGAGCTCGAGCCAATTCTTGTACCACTTAATGGTTCTCTTCCAGCTGCTTCTAAAAAGAGATCTCGTCCTGCAAGTGTAACTGGTGCCAAGGAGAAGAGGTGAGTTCGGGACATAGCTGCATCTTCATGCTTCTGATATTTTGACTCTCTGGTTTGGTCAAGGTTATGAAGAGTTCATCAATCTTGTTGCTGTAAGCTTGGGATGCTGTCCACCATCTTCACTTGCCTGTTGCACTAAATGCTTCATAAGGGTAGTCTGCACAGCTGTACATTTGTAAGCAAGATTCTATGCATGTGGTCAAATTTTCAGCTGAAGAGCCTGTGGGACCTTATGGTAGCCTGTCAAGTGATTTATTTGCAAGATTCATTTGAGTTGAGGCATGTCTTTATCAGGCTTGTCTAGACTACTATGAGCTCTGTCATTGCACTGTCTGATATCCCACACCTTGTTAACAAGAATATGTTAATGTTATGGATTCTTATTCTTGGGCTGTGTAGTACCAAAGAGAACTATGAGGGTTTTTGTTTTCTGTGGTGATCTCAAAAATCCTCCAACTCATGTTGCAGATGCTGCTTTTCCAAAGAAAAAGTGTTCGTACTTCAAGGCAGAGTTGTGGCATTCCATTTGCAGATCCCTGTATTGACTGTGCTGTCTTTAGGCCTTCTTCCTTTCTGTTCTTTTAAAGTCATTTCAATGGTCACAAAATGGTTGCAAAACTGACAAGTGAAGTCTGCTGTGGTTGCTCTCTCAGTCCAGCTAAAAGGCCACGAGGAAGACCCCCCACGGTGGGCAAAGTTAAGCCACCAGCCAAGTTGAAGACACCAAAGAAGATAACGAGGATACCAAAGGCACTGAAGGTGAAGACCAAGGAAGGTAGGACTCAGAAGCCAGGCAAGACAAAGACTCTCCCCTCGAAGAAGGGGCAAAGTCCTGTCAAGGAAGTTAAGCAGAGAGTGGCAGAGGTTTCAGGAACAATCTCAACTGCAAAGAAAACAGGTTCACCACAGACTCAGAAAGCAGGGCCCAGAAAAGTTGGTAGACCCAAGAAAGCAGGTACCAGAAATGTCGGTAGACCTAAGAAAGCAGGGCCCCGAAAGGTTGGTAGACCCAAGAAAGCAGAGTCCATTGAGCCACAATTGAAGAGAACAGTGGGAAGGAAGAGGAAGCCTGACACAAAAGATGATGGAGACAGTTCTTCTGAAATCAAGCCTTCAACCCGCAGAAGCAGTTTAGTAACAGACCAGGATGTATCAATTTCAGGGGCTAAAGCAGGTGCTAAAGAAGGGGCTAAAGCAGGGGCATCACTGGTTGGAAGAAAGACAAAGAAGAAGTTTGGAACCAAGTACTTTGGTGGAGAAGTGATTGGATTTGATACAAAGGCAAACTTTTACAAGGTGAGAGCTATTCATTCTTGGTTTTCTTTTAGACAGGTGAAGTTGTGGCAGTGGCTGAATCTTTCTACAATTGCAAATTTCTAAACTGACTCCTTATCTGGAAAGAAAATGGAAGAGAAAAAGAGAGGAGCTGTGCATTAAGATGAAAGGTGTTTCACACATAAACTGAATTTGATTTCTTAGATGTCATAATCTCATCTATTTAATGCTGAGTGGTTGCCAAATAATGGCAGGGTTTTTTGGGGCTGTTGCAGTGTTGGAGTGATCTAGCAAATTTGTAGTTGGTTGATTTGTCTTTGATGTTCCACTAGACAGTAGTGAATCCTATAGATGTGATTGTAATGTCAAGAGACTGATATGTAGCAGTGTTTCATATTTGTTGCTGGAGAATTCTCCAAATTAGTTGCTTATTACTGAGTATTGATGGCTATATACAGTATGTTTGTATTTTAACTCCCTAACATCAATCTTTTGTGAGTTTATGTTTCTGAATGTACATGAGATGGTAAGAATATCAATTTGTTAAGGGAAAAAGTAGCATCTGTATGTGATAGGTCCGATATGAGGATGGTGATGAAGAAGAACTTGAGTTGAAGGAAGTTGAAAGGACATTGGTTGTAGAAGAACAGCTGGCAGCAGCAAAAACAAGGCGACAAGCATCTAAATCAAATGGCCTGGGATCTCCACTAAAGAAGCAAAAGGTTGTCTCTCCAAAGAAAGATGCAGGGAAGAGGAAGAGTCCAACTCAGCCCCAGAGGTATCTGATTACTTTGGCACAATCATGCCCAACATATGTACTGAATAGACAGAGAGATTTTTGACATCATGCACCATTGGAATATGTGTCTGTCAGATTGTGACTCTAGAAAAAATCTGTCGCAATCAAGGGTTCCTCTTCAGTTAAAGAGGACCTTGGTAAATCTGTCTGGTGAAGGTGTAATGTTTCAAAGGAGGTGTCCTGCCTACTTTGTTTATCATGTTCATTTCTCTAATCTACACCTGTGCACCCTTATTGTGACTAATTGAAGACTTGTGTTGTAGAAAAGGAGCCATTCCAAGGAGACGCGGCCGCCCATCAACCAGGTAAGCTATGTATTGGGACAAGGGTCAACGTTCTGGAGACAAGTTTCTGTACTGAAGTGTCCCAGTTGCTCTCTCCTCACAACATGGCTTCACTACCACAGTTTTCAGTGTTGAACTGGGGTAGCATGTGTTTGCTGTAGTTTATGTTAAGCATCATAGTTCTGTTAGGTGCAACAGGGAGTGGTGGATGTGTTTACATCTTTTTCATAGCTAGATGTGATGCAGTCTCGCAATGTGGCAAGTTGTATGACCTTCTGTTCATAGCATTCATATCCAGAGGAGCAAGGAGCAAATGACCTTACATTCAACCTTTTGAGTAGTGGAGATGAGTTGCTTGAGTGGAGATTGTGAATAGGAATGAAGACCATTGGCATATGTGTCAGGCTGCTCTTTTTCTGAAATTGCATGTGACCTTCAGAATAAAGTGGAAAGACTGGGAGTCTTATATCACAGTCTTACAGTGCAATTTGCAGTTTATTTTGATCAATTGGTTTAGTTGCAGTGGCTCCAGTAGATTTGTATTCTGATGGACAAAAGACTAAGAACCCAGAGGTGCAAGCATTCTTTGGACTTAGGGTTGTCAGCTGTTGGTTTCTTCTTTTATATTTCTCTCATTGTGGTCTAGGTGGGGAAGATACTGTCCAACCATGAAAACAGAGGACTGATTTGGAAGAAACTTTTGCTAATTCTTTGACCTTTTTTGTGAAGAAGCCTTTGGTTAGATATCTTTTGTACATCCCTGAGATAATAAAATTATTTGAGGTTCATTTTCTGGATTATTGAACACCTTGCATATTTTCAAACACAATTTATCAGGAGCTAGTCATGAAGATGAAGACTGATATGAAGATAGTGAGAAAGAAGATCGGAACAGATTCTCAATATCAAGTCACTGGGCTGCAATAGCTTCAAGTGCGCCAGGCTCCTCTGCACTTCTAGCTCCTGTCTGAAATGCCTGTGCGGACACTGAAATTGTTTAGTACTTTGGGTTGGGTCCAGTCAAATTAGCTCAAGATGTTCCAAGCTTGTTGCAGTCAATCAGTTACTAAGTTCTACTCAGATCATCAATTGAACACTAAGTTCTGACCACACACTCAGCCTTGTGATTTTCAATAGCTGACATCTTATGATTTCTGCGAGATGTTATTATGGTGAATATTCAGAAGTTGATTTATTTGTTGCTGATCAGAGTCCTATAAAATGATTGCAATTTCTACAGTGGTTTGCTATTTTGCCTACATGGCTATTGAAAGCTTGCTGGGAAACCAATATTGTGAAAGGTTTGGTCTCCTTTTTACTTCTCCGAGTAAGAGATATAAGTAACTATTTGATGGTGCAGTCTTTGAGTTCTTTGTGCCCACCGAAGAGCTTCTTACAGGATTCATAAGAAGTTGTTCCTTGTCTGACAGGAACCTGCAAATGCAATCAAATTGTGCTTTCCCTGATCGTGTTATCACATGCTGAATTGAAAAGGGATTGCTAAAAGAACCATCTTGATTCTTTGTAGAGCTCTGGAGGAGATTCATCTCAAAGTTGTGGAGACTGTTTCTTTTAGAGCTCTGGCTACCTTCACAATGTTCCAACTAGGTATCTATGAGCATGCTTCAGCATTGCACAGATCCCAATAAGCAGGGTCCTATTTCCTGTATTAATCATGCTGTTGGTAACTGTCCAGCAGTAATTCCGCCAAACTTCCTCAACACCTGCCAGAGCTAGATGCTGCAGAAAATGAAGAGGTACCTGCTCTTCCCCCAAATACTATCATAGTACAGTGCAAAACAAAATCTGGTTTCTACTATGAGATTAGAATCTTGTGCAAGGATTTGATTTGCATGATTAGATGAAAGGTTCTGTCTGTCCCTATGCATACTTGTTTTGCGTTCATCTCTGAAGCTTCTGCAGCTTATTTGGATTTGTGGGAGGTATTTGAAGCTCAGAGCCTTGGTACACCACAGGCAATTGATGAGGAATTTGTTGGTGCCAATTCTTTGGACCAGGCTCCAACTTGAAGTAGGGGTGAGGTTATATGTTGATGATCTGTCCTTGACTCAATTCTTGTCATTTTGGATTTGGATTTTAAGCTGCTGCAAAACTGAACATAACAATTCACCTTCAAATTCTTATCATAGAGTTCCTCTGCAATCTCATTGACATAATTAGTGACAAATCTGGAGGCTTATTTTGTAGAGGAGAAGGGCCATTTTGCATTTTGAGGTGCCAGGGATTAGGGTAGGAGCCTGAGTTCCCTCACAGGCACCAAGAAACACAAGAGTGGCCGGAAGACCAGCCCTTCTCATGTGTAAAGATTATTGTGTTTTTTGAAACAGATTATGGATTTTGAAGTGTAAGATTTCACCCCTTGTGAGGGGATGGATATTTCTCACAAGAAGTCAATAATTTTCACTCTGGATGAGGTTGTGTTCAAGTCCACCACTGGCTTAGAAGAGGTTTTAAAAGGAATTCTTGTACCTTTTCCAAAGTTTTGCTTGCAGCCATCAAACAGCTATCTGAACTTCCTGCCTTGTATCCATTGCTCAATCCTGATGCTTGATCAAATGCTTAGTCCTATTGATACAGTTTTTTTTTTTTTTTTTCCTCCCTCAATTTTGTGATGTCAACATATTGGCAATTCTCCACAAGGGGAATTAGCCAAATTGCAGGTACAAGTAATCAGAACTGGTATATGGGGGATTTTTGGGAATCCTTCATATGGTTTGTCCATGGACCATTCCAAAGACAATTTCAGAAATAACTACCTCATTTTCAATTTTCAAGCCTAACTACTTCATTTTTATTTCTTAATAATTACTTTCATTTCTTATTAATTTAAAAAATAACTATCTCTCACCTTTTGAAATAACTACCTCCATTTTATAACTACCTCACTCTTTTTCCATATCCCCATCAACATGGATATAAAAAAATAAATTAACATGTGTCTTTTCATGTCCATGAAATGTATATTAATTTAAATTAAATTAAACATTGACAGAAATAATGATAAATTATTGAAAACCATATGAAAACATAAAGAAAAAAAATAAAAAAATAGATTGTCAACTGGTAGTGTGCAGTAGCGCAGAGCTCAAATTTGGCTCAAATTTGGCTACACGGCAGAGAGGGAAGTAGAAAATTTTATAATCCTGCAAATTTTTTGTGACATGTGGGAATAATCTAGTGTCTAAAATATGGCAATTTCAGAATTTTTTTCCCCTCAAAATCTGGCTACTTCAGCTCATTTTTTTCACAAAAAATTGTTTGTATAAGTTGAAATGGATTCACCACCAAACCAAAAAAAAAGGGGGAAAAAATGAAGAAATAAGAAAAAAGAACCCACAGCTTCAATTGAGACAAATTTGAAGAAGAGCAGATAGTGTAGAAGTTAGTTATTTATTATCTCTCTCAAATTTCAGGTGAAGTTAAAAGGTAGTTACAAAAGAACCAACAACAACAACAACAACAACAACAACGCCAATCGACAGCAATAACGGTTGCAGAGTCTATAACAACCCCCTTTTGCAAACTTTACCTTTCACATGCCTCATGTCCATTCCCACTACCACTGTCTCCTCTGCTCTGCTCTGCTCTTCTCTACACTCTTGGAACAATATTATACGCACCTGCTGCTTCTTCTGCTGCACTTTTGTATCATCACGCTGTTTCTTAACAACACAAGAATTGCTGGTAACAAAATTAACATGCTGTGGATGTCCTACTACTTCCCCATCATAATATTCTTGCTGCTGCTGCAGACTTGGTATCATCACAAAGCTTTTTGTTCTTTTGCTGCAACAACTGAAGAAGAAAATTTGGTGGTGGTGGTGATGATGATGATGATGATGATGATGGTTACTGTGCATTGCTCTAGATTTTGTTACTGTTTTATTGAGTACAATATACCTGCTGCTGCACTTGTATCAGCACTCTAATTGTTAGAACTTTGGTGTAACAACAAAAACAACAACAACAAAAAAAAAAAACAACAGAGGAAGAATTGATGCTACCGGTGATCTGAAACATGCATGCTCTGAAAAACATTTACTACAGTTTTTTTAGTGAGTACATTTGTGTTGTTATGCCACACAAATCATTGCAGCAATTTTGATGGCTCAAAGATCCTGGTGCTTTCATGCATGCGGTTGTTGTGCACTTTGCATTCAAGAATGAAAATTGTAATCCGTGGTGCAAGAATGTTTTCCTGGAGTGTGGATTATGTCGATGGAACAAGGAAAGGTGAGATTGGGAATGGTGATGATATGAGAAAAGTGTAAGATCGTGAGCTGTGAAATCGGAGGATGCGGTCACAATGAAGAGGAGGACATCAGTAGAGGATGCGACCATAACAAACAGGGAATCGGAGAGTGATGTGACAATGAAGAAGAGGACATCAGAGGATGCGACAATTAACAGGGAATCGGAGGATGATTTGACAATGAAGAAGAGGACATCAGTCAAGGATGCGACGATCATGAACAAGACATCGGAGGATGATGTGACAACAATGAAGAAGAAGACGAAGACAGTAGTCACTGTAGCAATTGAAAGCTCATTCACAGATTTAAAGTCGCGGAGGACATTAATATCGGCGGCGGCGGCATCGTCTCCATGTAGCGAGGGAGCTGCGATCGTCAGGAAGCGAAGAAGTGGGACGGGTTCATTCGAGGATTGCCTTTCACAAGGCATGCAGGAGTATAAAAGCCTGCGGCAACAAAAAATCGCCAATGCATGTGCCTTTTGCTTGCACCAGTGCCATGAATCTCCTTCTACTCTCTAGACTTGCTATGCCAAAACTAGCACCCCTCCCTCTCACAGGCTACATCTACATGTCCCACCTCATTCAAACTGCAAACTCTCTTCGTCTCTTGATCACTACACTCACAGATAAGAGACTTTCCTAGCTCAGAGTAATCAATCATGTAGAGACAAAACAGGTTTCGATTCATAAGAAGACTTGCAGAAGAAGAAGAAGAGACTCGGATGAAAGAAAGTGGTGTGTCTTTGTGACAGATAGTCGCGAGAGTGAAGATGAGCCCGAGATCATCAATCAAAGGGACACGCCAGAAACAATCCAAGTTGTGGCAGTTGCCTGTAAACTCGAAGCAAAGTTCGCTTCTTGTAAAGCTCAAGAAACGGATGTTGGAGCGCAAGCTGAAACTGAAGCGATTCACCACCAATCACCTCTTTGACAATGTTTTCGCTGTGAGTACGATGACCTTTCTTGTTCACAATTTTACTGCCTCCTTTTCCTCCAAACAGTTCAAGAATTTCAGTCGCATTGATCATGCATGACGCCTGCACCACCACCGGGCACTAAGAGTTCACTATAAGTAAGATTCCCTAGTCCCGGGTCGAGACGTTCTAGGTTCCTGAAGACGAGGAGGAGACGAGGTATGAGCCGCTCCAGGATTCAATCATGGCTGCAAGCAAAGAGGAGTTGGTAGCCCGGGAAGTCATTGCCAAAACAGCACACAAACTCTTCAGGTAACGCACAGCTATCCACTGTCAGTCAGTCAGTTACAGCCATCATCCCAACAAGTGTGTGAGCATCAAAGCACTGCATGTTTGGATATGACGGTGTGTGGGTGTCCAATTTGCTGGCTTTTTCTGTCATTCAGAGTGACTCTAGTTCTTGTTTTTGGAACATTCTTCAAGGTTTTTTTTTTTGGATGCAGAAAACAGCAGGGAGTGTGGTCTCAGCTAGGGAAGCCATACGAGTGTCTGGGTATCCCCGATGATGTTAGATTCTCCAACTTACAACATTCAAGATCAGAAGAGCCTCCCAAAGACAAGGGCAATCATGGTAGTAGAGCTCACAACAGTTTCCAAGAGAAGCAGCCTGATCATGCAGGAAGCAAGTGGGTGAAGAAGAATGATTCAGGCCTCGAGAGCGTTCCAGGAACCATCAGCTGCATACCGCAATCCAGGAGGAGGAAGGAGCTCCTTCAGAATTATGCAAATGCCAGTTCACAAATGTCTCGGATGCTGATGAAAATGGGTCTTGTAGATTTTCATGGTTGTGCACTCAACCTCCTGTAAATCATACATATGTCTGCTTCATCATAAATTCCAATTCAATTCAAGGAATTCATACAGTTGAGGAGTTGACATTGAATGTCTGAAAATATGGAGGTGCATCATGTGGGCTGACAGATTCAAATCATGTGAGATTTCCACGGTCGTCCATTGTGGTTGCAGAAAGCATCAGGAAAACCATCAAGGTCTGCAGAAAGCATGCCACATGGACCTGCATCTTGTTGGTCCTTATCAACATTCCTGACATCTAGCTCGCACACATGATCTATTCAAAATTCGTCTTCCCTGATCTGAGCTTGCCTAAGTGCCTCGCTCATCATACACTGACAGTCTGACAATAGAATTGCAGCATCAAATTAATTGTGACTTTGGATCTTTAGCTTCCTGACATGGAGTGTTTATTGGATCTTGACTCAAGTTCGTGCAGGAAGGAGGAGCTTTTCCACAGGAATTGGCTTCAGGGATGATGGCATCAAATGCACGAGAGCTTTCTCAAATGCCTCTTGAAGGTATGTATGTAGCTCTCAATTTGAATGGTGACTGACTGCCATGAGTTCATGATTCCATACTTGTGAAGTTGGGGTCTTCCTTCTTCTCATCTTTGGAGTTGAAAGAAAGATTATAGGAGCAAATGGTGAAGTGTACACGTATGTTGGGGGTTTCTACAGGGGAGCAATTCATCCTTGGGATGCATGGTGAAGCCATCCAGTTCTTAGCAAAGTAAGTTCAAGCTTTCTTAAATTCTTCATCTTGCTGTTTCTTTGTGATGTTCATGGTGAGCACTTTTCTATACTCCCTGAAGATCATTTTTCCACTTCCAAGGAACTATGGCCAAATGTTTCTCACTCTTTCGGGTCGCAGCAGTTGCTAATTTTGAAGATGTATGGTGACTCTTTAGAGCCCTTGCAACCAAGTAAAGCTGAATGTAAGTAGAAATTAAGTAGAATAATGCAGCTGATGGTGGTCACCTTTCAAGCCTCCTTTTGTGGTTCCAAATCACACTTCATCTCCACTTTTTACATGTTTGAACACAGGATTGGCACCCAAGAGGGTGGTATTGATTGTGGTTGAACTGCACCGGAGTCTGAGTATTTGCCCATCTCTTCCCATGGCAGAACTAGTGCATCATCCTTCAGATGCAGACATTTTCTCAATCCCAATCCACCACCATTCCAGTGGCAAGAAAGCTGTAGATCGAGCAAGTGTCAGTCAGGCTTTGGATTGGGGACAGGATATCAACCAAGTTGAAGTGTTTAGGGTTTAGGCTTTAGGATTTAGTGTTTGTGGGTCTTTTTAAGGGCTTGGCTTTTGCAATTTGAAATGGAGGGGAACTTCTTCACTTTGGCAGCAAAATAGCATAGCATACACTCAAGCATAACATGTGCATGTGATGTGATCCAAGGACAAATGTGCATGTGATGTAATCCTGCAGTTCTACAACCCCACCTGCAACAGAGCTGGTATACCCCAAAAAGCTTTACTTTCAGCTCATTTTGCTTATCCTCCTTCCTGAAGTACTTCAACCCATCTTTCATTGCACATGAACCTGAAAACTCAATACTTTTGTTGGCTTTCATGTCAGTTTTTGGACATTTTTGTGTGATTTTCTCTGTCATCTTCCTGAAATAGTATACACATCAGTTCCAGACAACAAGAACATAGATGGAGCATAAGGACATGAACTACAGATTGATTAAAAACTGGATATTATAAATTGAAACTTTTATTTTCAGAGAGTCAAATTTCCTTTGCTTTGTAACAAGGTTTTTCCTCGTTGTAAACATGTGAACATGGTCAGTGTAGTACTGTTACTGGAAGAGGAGTTGGGTGGTTGCTGATTTAGTTTTTCTTTTGTTGCTAATTTAGATTTGAGAAATGACAATGCTTCACAACAGGGTGTTCATGACGTTAGTGGGGATGCATCAGCACCTTCCCCTCTCTTGAATAAGGATGTCAATTTCTCACCTGTTCTTGAGAATAGACCACAGACACCCGCAACTTGTACACTATCATCATCTAATTACAAGGTGTAAACTTGAACTCAAGTCTTAGAAAAGTGTACTCTTCTCTAAAACAGTTACCCATTGAGTTTCAGATTTGATTTTTTCTTGAATCTAGTGAACCCCAATTCCTTCATAATTAGTTTGATTCTTGAAAGGATTGAATAAAATTTCAAACCCAAACTCAGTTTATTCGTATGATGGAGTTTCTAAGCAAATTGTAAAGGGAGGAGGAGATTTCCTTACATCAGTGAAGATTTTCTTACTCTTTCTTGAGAGGCACTGATTTGAACAAGCTTGTACTTGATAATTGCAAAATGTCAAGCAGGTGGCAACACATCAGCCTCATCTAGATGACAATCTAGTAAGGTCAATTTTTCATCAAACTACCTTGAAGTTAAGTCTAGCCTAAACATGTGAATTAATGTGCGGCAATGATTGAATTTGCACGAGACGTTTCCATGGTTGATGAAAACTATCAAACTGACATGTTTACTTTCTAATGCTGAAGTCATGAGAAATTGTGGACCCTTTTCAGTTGAATGTCTAAATAAGACAATTAAAAATTGTTACCATGGGCTTTCAGAGTCTATTCGTGCCCACAATACTTCAGCATTTTGATGACTGCGTAAAAATCTAACATCAATTCAAGTATTCCACAAAACTTTCTCAATGTTGTTCTATTTTCAGTATTATCTTCATCTGTGAAGTGGGTATGACGTGATCAGGTGTTTGGGTGGAAAAAAAGGATATTGACATTGAGGAAAAGTTTGGAGAAAGATCTACACTTGCAGCTTGTGGCACGCACAGATCGGCGAGAAAGATGGCGGTCATGTTCTCCCTTTTCTGCAGAAGTAACTTTCAACAATTACATCCTTAAGAAGTGTGCTCTATACTGTCCTTTGGATCCACATGCTTCAACAACTCTAAAATTTAAAATTCTTAAGTTTGATCCCTCCACACCCCCCCAAAAAAATTGGATTGACATGTTGAACTCGAAGTGAGAAAAATATTCTGAAGATGGGCTTTAAAACCGTGTTCTTAGAGAGGGAACTCTGTTACATGTATTAAGCCAATTTGCTATGTAATTTTTGTGAAAATATGGCAGGTTGCAAACAAGATGATGGAACGACTAGATAAATTTGGAGGCCGCCAAAGTCCTAGCAATAACTCTGACATTTGGTAGTTGGCTGCCACTCTTTCCTTTTCATCAATCGTGGTTGACCATTTGTTGTTATCGTTTTCCAAAGTCCATAAAAGCAGATGTGCTAGGACTGTGATCACTTGGTTGGCAATATTGGCAGGAAGAGTGCAGATGTGCATCACAAAATGCTGCCACAGAAACAAGTGCAAATTGAGACACAAATAAATAGCATTCAAAGATTTTATGACCGAGTGTGTACATTCACATCCCATCTACCAACAGCTGATCCTCTCATGGATGTTTTCATTGATTTCATGAAAAAGTAAGTCGACTTGTTTCTCGTTTACAAATTATTTTGTAGACACACAAAACTTTTCCACACTCTCCCAAACAAACCCTGTCCAGAATCAAAAGTGGTTACAATAATCCTGCTTTATTCTTAAATAGTATTCAGTTTTGTTGTGGTCACTAGCAACACGACACTTTCACTAAAATATTGGTCTCCACAATGGTTTTGCATAGCTTCGATCTCAAATAAAAAGTCCAATGATTTGTTCATGGGTGTTGATCTGCCATTTGTTCTAATCCTGACATATATAGGTATATGAAATTGAAATGCATGATTATTCTTCATTGTGAAAAAATCCATTTAACTTTTGATGAGTGGCGGGTTGTTGCACCAGCCACTTGGAGGAAGGTGGGGTGATGAACCCAAATATGTTGTTGAGCCTTTGTAAAAGCCTTGCTAGACTCCCAGGTACACTAGTTCAATTAAATTGTTAAAAGCATTTACATGAATTATTATTCGTGAGTAATTTTTTAATAGTAGAGAATATCTGTTTCAGGGGGGAAAAAAAAGTTAGCTCAATTTGTACATAAGGGTTCCACTCTTGCACAAATTGTGTGATTTTCTCTTTCACAACTTAGCATTGCATGATACTAAATTGGTTCATTTCTTCATTTCAGAGCATGTTGTGAACCTTGGACACTTAACATCCGTGTTTCCCATTCTACAATTCATTGGCAAGGAACTACATGTCACATCCATCATATTCAACAAAATTATGCAAGACTCTGGTCTAACAAGATCAGATATTGATGTTTAGTGCTACAATTGTGAACACATTTGAATATTTACATGGTATTTTTTGAATTTATGTGGTCCTTCATGATTCCATATGTTAGAATGCAAAAGAAATGCTCTTTTGCTTGCTATTGTATCTTCATAGATGCTTTTGTTAAATCCATTGTTTCATTCATATGAAAATATGAGCATATTATTAAGCAAAAACGTGAGTATAACAAGAATAAGCATATCATAGTGAGCACGTCGGAAGCAAGAATGCAAGAGTAAGATTAAGTATAAGCATCATGGTGAACATATATGATGAACAAGAATGCAAGAATAAGATTAATGATAAGCATCGTTAGCACAAAACATTAAGCATTGAGCAAGAATGTGAGAATAATAATAATAAGATCGAGTACAAGCATCATGAAGTGCTAGCAGGTCATGAGCAAGAATGTAAGAATAAGATTTGACATTGGCAAAACATCACGAGCAAGAACGTAAAGAGTAAAATTTGACAACATTGAGCATGATGAGCAAGGATGTAAAGAACATAAGGCTTGACAATGGTAAGAAGCATCACGAGCAAAAAGATAACAATCCCAAGTAACAAGAATGCGACAAGAAGAAGATGGAGCATAACATTGAACTCGTGTGAACCACCCACTCGATCAACAAGAATGGCACTGGCAATCGCCTTTTCCTAAGAACATTCATGAGCAATAGAAGAATGTTCATTGAACAAGAAGAAAAGTGTAAGAAAAAGAACAAAAGAATTTGACAACAATAAAATTACTAGCAAGAATTGGAGAGAATGAGATTTGAGAGCGATTTCATGAGCAAACAAGGTCGAATGGCGATGTCGTTGTTGGTAAGTGGAGGAAGCTAAACTATTATCACTTGTAGAGAGAAGCGGAGGAGCTTGAGAATGAGGAAGAGAAGTAGGACGTTGTGCAACCACAAGGCCCACGCATATGCACAGGAAATCGTGCACTCAGTCACCAAATCTGACATCCGAGGCTCTGCTATGCTCAGAGATCGTAACTGTTTGGGCCGGCCGACTTACGTACCCGCTCCCGTCAGCAACTCCGCTCCGCTCCTGCGAACACGCAATTTAATGACTGGAGGGCAAAAGAGAAACAAGCACGCTAGCAGGAAATTTCATGGCTGGACGAGGGGGCAAAAGAGAAAGAAACAAGCTATTGGAAGGTGCGGTGGTTGAGCAGTGGTGGACCAGGCAGGGGCAACCTTGAGCGTCAGCGATGTCGCTCATCAGCGTCCAAATCAGTCGCTGGATGGTCAGCGAGCTTTGTGGCCTGGACCGGCTAAGTGCTTCTTCTGTTGTGTATGTGCGTGGGCTTTTTAGACCTGCTACTTGTTTGCTTGCTTGCTTGCTGCCCGGGAAAGGAAGAAAAAGGAGCCTTGAAAAAGGCCGAAAAGAGAAGCGACGGTTCAAATGCAGTTTGGTGGGTCCGGAACTGAAGAGAGCTGGGAAATTGGGCTTGTAACGTTGTAACAAGCAAAGAAAAAGGAAGGTGGTGAGCGAATGGCGGGATTCCATCGTGTGAATGGTAGAATTTTTCGCAACAGAAATTCGTTACGCCTGCCAGATTCTCTCTCTGTATCTCTCTCTCCCGTTCGTTCCACGGACGAGGGAGCAAGGAAAAAGAAAGGAAGAGAAAGAAGAGGAGAAGGTTTTCTTGGCGTGTCACGCTTGCCAAGTTGCCTCTTTTACCGTTTCCGAGTTTCTTCTTTTCTCCTCTAGGCAACCTTTCTTTCTTTCTTTCCCCTTCGATGATTCCATTCAAGATCTACAAGAATCTTTCTAAGTATTTTGGGCAATAATAATGTTTCTTCTGCATTTGAGGTTGCGTGTTTCGCAGTATTGGATCGATCGTTTCCGTCAAATCCCACGAGTTCTTTCTCTACCCATGTAAAGAGAAGATTTGGAGCCACAGGAGGAAGTGGGGTTTCTCGTCGCTCCTGATTTTCAGGTTGCGTGTGCGTTGCAAAGTTTTTGTTTTTGGCTTTATGTCACTCCTCGTGTTTGAAGGCATCTTGACTTGGAAGTCAAGGGCTTTGTGTGATTTTCACGTTTGAGTTTTGCAACTATCGCGAGCAATTGGTAAGAGCGTGTTTTTCTTTTGGGTGGGATCTGAGATCAAAAGAGGAACAGTAGTGGAGACTCAGGTGTGAGGGAGGAGGAAGGTCAGAAGCATGGAGCAGTAGTGTCAGGTGGTTGCTTTTTCAATTCCGAAGATGGGTTTTCGTGATTCCCGGAAATTTTGTCTCGGGATTCCGAAAGAGGTGAATTCCGTATGCTGATGAGAGAGTGTGTACTCGTGTTGCGATTCATGGAAATCCAATAAGAGACACACAGTGGTTGCGAGGAGCTGTTTTCAGTTGAGTGTTGTTGTTCGATTTCCACAACGCAACTCTCTGTCTCCGTTGAGAGAGAGAGAGTGAGAGAACGCTGAAAGAAAGAATGGAAGCAGTTCCGGTGGTGCCTCATTTCGGTGGTCTCTCAAAAATCGTCTGCGTGTACCACCAAGCACAGAAGGTGAAAGTCTTCCAGAGAAACTTTCTTGGCAGCAAACTTGTGAGCAGCTATGGCAACAGCAGCAGCAGCATGTTGTTACTAGAGAATGGTCAGCATTTGTTGAGATCTTTTGGAGCACTAAGTAGGTGGCAGAAGCATCGGCCTGTTGCAGCAACTGCAAGAAGGAAACAAGATGATGGCCAGTCAAGATACACTCCACCTGTCAAGGAAAGAAAATCAGATTCTTGTAGACAAAAGCTTCTGCAGAAGGCTTTCGAGAGTGCCACCAGTACAATTCTTGCAACAGGAGCAGCTGCTGCAATTCTCTTGCAGACCTGCTCGTCTGCAGCAGCAGAGAGCCTAACAGTTACCTTTCCAGGATCCAGCATTGGGGAGGTACATACAACATCCCACAAACTTGTTTTCTCCTCCTTGCATGCCTGCATGTTTGTCAACATGTGTACATTAGGGTTGGTCTGTGTTTGACTCTTCTGGGGATCATGAATTGTAATGAAATGATGCTGCAGGTGAACAACGTACAGAGGACTTTGGTTGAGGCATGGGGTATTGTGCGAGAGACATATGTGGATCCCACCTTCAACAATCAAGGTTCAACCACTTTTGTGCCCAAAATTTGCTGCCAAATTTTGTTTGTCAGTCCCAGAGCTAGCTGTCTATGTTGTTTAGACAGAGTGAAAGACACTTGTGCAAACACTAGCATTTTTTTGTGCTCAAATAGTAACACCTTCTTCTTCATGGGATCCATCCTTAAGCAGATTGGGATCTCAAGTTGGAAGAGGTATTGGGAGAGACTTTGTCATTGAAGACATCAGATGCTGCATATGCCAAGATTCGCAACATGCTTGCCACCTTAGGGGATCCTTTCACACGCATTGTCAATCCTCAGGTACAATACCTCTTGGTTGGTTCATCATTCCTTTGCAATTTTTTCTCTTTTTGCCACTTCAATTCATTTCCTTGCTTATATTTGAGGCTAAAGTTGTACATATTCTCATCCAAGCTTGAGTTTAAAAAGACTTAGATCTCAGAAGAGTTCGCTATTGCAGGAGTATGAAAGCTTCCGTATCAGCAATGAAGGTGCTTTGGAAGGAGTGGGCCTTCTTATTGCATCAGACCGTGATTCAGGCCGTCTGGTACACCTGCAACTGAGCTCTTGCATTTGAAATGGATATCATTTATTACAGATGTCCAGATTTCAAGAGAGTTTCTTTGGTCCTGATCTGAAAATAGGTGGAGCTTTTTGTCTAAATTTTTTTGTGGTGTATTGTCAGAGTTTTGATTTTTCAGAGTATTACACCATCTGAGGTAGGCAGACTCTTTGATCTTTGCAGGTAGTGCTATCACCCATAGAGGGTGGTCCAGCTGCTCGTGCCGGTATAATTTCAGGGGACGAATTGGTGCAGATTGATGGTAATGAGCCTCTTCATATCCTTTTCCACGATGGTCATGTTTTAAAGTTATGGGTGGTACAACATTGTTTTGATTACTTAACCGTGGATTCTTACTGCCTAGAAAGGAGTAGTAGAGTTCATGAATAAGCAGTTGTGCTTCCTCTAATTTTGACTCAGAAGATGTGTGCTTTAAGTCTCAGCTGTGCCAAAACATAGGGCTGTAGAAAGGAGGTGGTACCTTAAAGGATCCCGTGAAGAGCCTCTTGGCAGTCATGTTTGATCTTGGCAACACTCATTCTGAACCTCTTCTGCATGCTAACTGTGGGAAGTGTGATTATTAAATTGCAGATCAAGCGTTGGCAGGGATGAATAATGAAGAAGTGGCAACCAGGCTTCGGGGGCGTGCTGGCACTTCAGTTACTTTAAAACTGCGACGTCCTGTATGTTACTTACAAATCTACCTGTACATAGATGAAAATGATACATTTAGATTTCAGTAGACAATGTCAGTGAGTGAAGGGACTTGTTTCATGGTTAATAATGTTTTTGTTCCCACAATATTGCTTGTGTATAGATTGTCTGTGAGGTCAAACCCTCATCTTCAGAATATCACAACTCCTGGAAATTTTGTATGCAGACAAATGGAGTGACTGCCACAGGCCTCACTGAGCTCACAGAAGTCAAGCTACAACGTGAAACAATTCTGTTGTCTCCAGTTTTTTCAGCAATCATTCATCATGTTGCACCTGATGGTCACGACTTGAAAACTGGTTATGTTCGTCTGTCAGCATTCTCTCAGGTAGGAATGCCTACCTACCAAGACAGACCTACTGGATTAAGTATAAACAATGTAGAATGTAGAAAGGTTTTTAAATCCCTTTTCTTCTATTTGCAGCCCTGTGTACATTCCTTAATTCCATTGGGTCAGACTTAGATTTAAAGCTTGTCATAGGACCTTCCTGCAAAGAAACCCAACTGGTGTGACTGATTGTTGTGATTGCTATTATTGCTTGTGTGGATGTTGGAGTACTTCAGAATGCTGCTGCTGACATGGAGAGGACTGTTGCAACAATGGAGAATGCTGGGGTGGATTCATATATCCTAGACTTACGCAATAATCCTGTAAGTATACCTTACCCTGTTGCTGAACACCAAAATGCTCTTATTTGCTAAGCACCAGTGCTGCAGATTTAGGTTTCATATGTAGGCATGAGTGACAAGGCAATTGTTCAGGGAAGTTTGTGGACTCAAGAACTCAACTTGATGCTAGGTATCCAAGTAAGAAATGAGTTCTTTTTCTGGGGACAGGGTGGGTTGGTGAAAGCAGGGCTGGAGGTAGCACAGATGTGGCTTGATGGTGATGAGACATTAGTGAACACTATCGATCGCAATGGCTTCCTGCAGCCCATCAACCTTATTGATGGCCATGCATTAACACATGATCCATTGGTGGTGCTTGTCAATGAGGGGAGTGCAAGTGCAAGTGAGATTCTAGCTGGAGCCTTACATGACAATGGACGTGCCATTCTTGTTGGTCAAAAAACATATGGCAAAGGAAAAATTCAGGTGAGAGCATCTGCCTTCTTCGACAGACGATTGGCCTTTTGGTGAGGTCTTCAGTATTCCTCAGTACAAGTAGTCAATTTGCTCATGCATTACACTCTGTGGCACAAATATCTTTGTTCATACAGATGGTTTAGCATGGGCTAGGTATTTTCATATGGCAGCTACCCTAAGGTTATTAATCAGTTCTCTTGGGTTTGTAGTATTCAATGTTGAAGTTCTTTTGTCTTTTGAAACCAGTGGTAAGAAGTTCAATGATTGTTGTTCAGCATCTTCTGTCATGTGGGTTTTGTCTCTAGGCACAATAGATCTAACTGACGACCAAATTGTTGCAATGACAGAGTGTAACTGAGCTCCGAGATGGTTCTGCACTCTTTGTGACAGTAGCCAAGTATTTATCTCCTGCACTGCACCAGATTGATCGTGTAGGCATTGCACCAGATGTGAAATGCACTCCTGGAGACAACATTTCAACCCCAGTCCGCCCGAGCTCAGGCCCCCTATTGGAAAGTGATGCCTGTATTATGTTGGCGCAACACCAATTGGACCTCCACTGATTTTAAACCAAGTTCATTGTTATTACAACTGTAAATTAGATTTTTTTGGGGGGGGGGCGGGGGGATGTTGAGGCACACACCCTTAGTGTGAATCAAGTCTTGGTGATAGGTTTAGTTCTGTTAATTGGGGTTAAAGGGATATTTGATCTGTATGATCTGGTCATCATGCATTGCTTTGTAAATAGTCATTCATTTGTTAAGAGTGGGATTCACAGGCTGCAGTCTGCAATCATAGTGGTAAACACTGTGTTTGCCAAAACTAGAAATTATTATGCAGCTATGTACATTTTTACAATTAATTGTGATTGGTGATTGATTTTCAGTATTGGCACTTTTTGGTGAGTTAAAGCAGCCACCGCTGTGTTCACCACTTTCAAACATTTTATCCACCTGCTTCTTTGAGTCATCATCTTGGTGAGTTCCCTGTCTGTAGTTTCCTTCTTTTCTGTCTTGCAGATAGAAGGTTTTATAAGATGCCAATTCTGGCCTGTTGGATGTCAAGTTAATCAATTCACAATGGCATGAAAAAATTGGCAGCTGAGAAGATGTGAAATTTGAGAGTTTTGGGTTCAACACAGGTCTTTGTAAACAACTTCCGGTTCTCTTCAAACTTGTTGCAGAACACCCATCTTCTGTCATATCAATCCGAAGCTTAGACAATCGCACATCAGTGTTGCTCCTTCTTGCAGGAGATGTTCCAGGCTTTGTTGAAAGTTCTGTTTTTAGTACAGGAATGACTGACCTCCATATAATCTTCAAGGAGACCTGAACAACAGTGTAAGCAAGCAAACATATTGATGACTGAAAGTTTTGCTCTGCTATGTAGCATACCCCTATCTATCCTGTTTCATGCTTGAAGGAGAGCTGCACAGAGTGGAGCAAAACAGCAAATCATGTCTCAAGTTTTGCTCTACAGTGTAGACCTACCTCATTGTCCATGCTTGGAAGAAGACTTGCAGATTTATATGTGCTTTGTGAATTCAGGCTGAAGGTTTTTTTAATGTATGCTGTGGAAAATTGTGGGACACTCTGAAATGGTGATTTTGTACAGTGCCTGAGTTTCAGATTCCTCTAGAATGTCAGAAGCCTTTTCTGGCGATTTCTAGGATTCTCTGACATGTTCAAGTAGGAGAAGGATCTAAATCTTTCTAAAATTTCTCACAGAAAGTTAGCTCAAGGAGGCACTGTAACCAGCTGCTTGTTTCAATTTCCAACAAACCGTGAGGAAGCCAAGGATGTGTATTTTCCAACACAGAATCTGCATGTTGTCCATTACCATGTTGGTATTTACGTCTTTTGATGTTCATAATATCATTTTAAAAAACCCTCGCAAATGATATAACAAAGAGAACCCAAAAGTAAACCTCCAAAGCATGGAACAATAAGTACCTCAAACACAAAATAACTCAAATTACATTTATTTTGTTGTTCTTTTCTTTTTTTATATTTTTCTTTTCATTTCTTTTTAATCTCATTCTTTTTCTTTTTTTAATTACACAATTCAAATTTTGATTTAAAACTATTAATCCCTAATTCTGTGATACATCAAATCTGATTCAAACTTCCAACAAAATTGCAATTTGTTTCAAACTACCAATGGCATTGACCGTTGATTATACATTGTAAAGTTTTCTCTCAAGTGTGTGTCAATTTGATTGTGCTTACAAATAAAACCACAATTGAAAACCACAATCAAAAGCACATGAACCAAAAAACCAAAAACAAATGAACATAACAAAAGAAGAACAAAAACTTAAATCCAAAAATAAAAGTAAAGAATAGAAAATAGAAAAAGGAAAGAGTTGTCTTCCCATATATGAGATTGGGTCTTGATGACCCATAACCTCCATGTTGTACTCTCATGGAATGAGAGCCTTCTCCATTAGTGTTAATCTCAATCCTTCTTCTAGTTTTGTTTAACAATTTTTTTTCTTTCAAGAAAGAAAAGCCAAAAGTTAAATTATCAACAATTAATTGTAGTTGGTTACAGCCAATTGGAGAAGTAGTAAACAAAATTTTATCACTCCGTTTTCATTTAGGTCTAGGGCATAGGAAGAGTTCTTGATGACTGATAACCTCCATGCTGTACTCTAATGGAATGAGAGCTTCTTTCATTCATGTAATTTCAACCCCTTTTCTAATTTTGTTTGACAAAACTTTCTCTTTCAAGGAAAGTGAAAAATCCATTATCAACAATTAATCAAAATTAATTATGGCCAAACAGAGAAGTAATAAACCATATTCCATCACTCCTCTTCCACTTAGGTCTAGTGGATATGAAGAGCAAGTGAAGACATGACTTATCATCAAGCCAAATAGTAGGATATCTATGGGCCAATTCCTTGAAAGTCGCAATGACATGATTTACACGACAGTCAACAATAGGTTTACATTGATCCATGGAACATGTTATAACAT
>Ga0209611_10001703_pt1 | contig 37949 bp, 36 predicted proteins | sample S1TSphgellanicum_3_FD_187693 | JGI IMG/M metagenome (GOLD analysis project Ga0209611, IMG submission 187693) | Host-associated microbial communities from peat moss isolated from Minnesota, USA - S1T2_Fc - Sphagnum magellanicum MG (SPAdes) (version 2) | ecosystem: Host-associated > Plants > Peat...
AAAAAAAAAAAAGGGGGGGGGGGGGGGGGGGGGGGAAAGCTGCAAATAATTAAGGAGTTGAATAAGATAATAGGCATGTTGACCAATAACCAAAAGCAACACAAGAAGACCACAACCATGGAACTTTGGGAAAAACCAGGAAAAAGATAATAGCTTTGGGAGCTTTGGAAAAATCTAGGAAGAATAAGATGACTTTGGAAACTTTGGAAAAAACCATGAAAAAAAAGATCACAACTTCGAGGTTTCGACTAGGAAGAAAAAAACTACAACCATGAAGTTTTGGAAAAATAATTAAGAATAAGAAAAACACAACTTTGGGAGCTTTGGAAAAAAATAGAAGAAGAACACAACAACTTTTAAAGCTTTGGAAAAATTCAAGAAGAAAAAACCATGGCTTTGAAGGTATGGCCAAGAAGAAGAAGATGGTTTTGGGAACTTTGGAAAAAACCATGAAGAACAAGACCATGACTTTGAAGTTTCGGCCACAAAGAAGAAAACCATAGCCATGGAATTTTGGAAAAAAACTAAGAAGAAAAAGACCAAGGTTTTGGGAGTTTTGGAAAAAAAACCATGATGAGAAGACCACAACTTTGAAATTTCAACCATGAAGAAAAAGATCATAACCATGGAATTTTCGAAAAACCCAAGAAGAAGAAGACCATGACTTTGGGAGCTTTGGAAAAAACCATGAAGAAGAAGAAGATCGAACCCATGGGAGTTTTGGAAAAAACTAGGAATGTAAGAAGAAGACTGAACCCATGTTTTTTGTAGCCTTAGTTTTTTACCCAAGAACTATAAACATGAGGGGAGGAAGTCAAAGATTTGTGTAGACCTACAAAAACACAAGAGGGGGGAGATCAAAGTTCTTTAAAAGTTGTAAAAAATTAGGAAGAAGATGACAATGACCAAGTTTGGGGGGTGTTGGATTTCCCAACATACCTGCAAGCAACAAAAAAAGAAAAAGATTGTGAGGATCATGAAACCAACAAGAAGAAGAGTATGAAAATAATGTAGTGCCAAGACATCAAAAGATGAACATCACAAGGGTGAAGAGGCATGAAGCTTGAGGATTATGAAACCAAGAAGAAGAAGAAGATGATAAATATGTAATGCCAAGAAATCAAGAGACAAACATCATGGAGGTGAAGAGGCACAAAGCTTCTATCTCACTCACATCTCACAAACCTTGAAAAGCTCAAATTCTCATGAAGCTCAAAAAACTTGGAACATCATGAAGCTTGGAAAGTTGATTAAAAAGCTCAAAGCTCAAGAGAGCCAAGTGGTCACTCTAGGGTGAAGAGAAATTGAAAGACCAAAAATTTTGTACAAGAAAAACAAGTGGACTCAAAGTGACGGTTCAATTGAAATGGATGGTGTTGCAACACATTGCTATGAGCGAACACCCACAAACTTTAGCCACTATGAACCTTAGGGTTCTTCAAACATTCAACCACCCATGTCCATTCAATCTTAACCCTTATGCTTGGATGGATTTGTAGTGTAGAAACCAATTATGAACATTTGTGTAACAAATTTTGTTTGTTTATTTCTACATCCAAGTTTGGGATGTGGTAAGTAATGTACATCCACCACCCTTGTTATGTTTGCTTATAGATGCCAAATGCATGACCCATAAAATGTCATGAGTTCTAAGACTTTCTTTTCTCCCCTCTTGACCCCCCTTGCTTTGGGTGAGCATATCTCACTCACATTTTAATATTTTAAAATGCTGTAAATTGCAACGGGTGTGCCCATATTAGGGCTATAATTTTCATTTTGACATCAAATTCGGGCGACCCAACCCCTGAATTTCAGGGGCCTCTGAGCCACTATGTGTGCAGAAATACGCTGGTTTACCCTAGTGTACAAGGTAGGCACTTTCACTTATAATAGTTTAAAAGAAAATTAGGCATGGTTTTTTTCTTGAGGAAACCAAACCAAATTATTAGGCAGGCATGTGCCAAAGCAATCAATGATGGGCGAAAGAATCAGCCTGGCGTTGTTGAGGTAGGGTTTTTTTAAAAAAACCCTAAACCTCCACCAAAGAACCCTAGCCTAGTAGACCTACTAAGGACCAGTTGACTGCCATCTGTGCGTGGATTGTGATGACCAAACGGCGCCAGCCCTCTGTCCTCTTCTGCGTCGTCGTCATGTGTCTTCACGCCAGAGGCGCGTTCAGGCGAAAAATCAAGCTCCCAAGAAACTCGCTACACATTTGCTTTCCCCTAAGTGTGCGCATGCAGTTCAAGGGCTTTAAACGCAAGATGGATTTCCAAACTCTGATGTGATGTGATGTGATCCCATCTCATCTGATCACCAAGCTTCAATTTGATGCCCAAGCCTTCAATCCTTCTCTCTCTCACCCACACCCAGTTTCTGAAGTCACCGCTTGTTTCGTGTTGTGCAAGCTTTACCTATTTCTTGTATTTTGTTAGCTGCAGAGATTGGCAGATTTTTTACTGAAGATCTGAAGTTGCTTTTGCATTACCATCAATCAGTCAATCAAGCAAGCAAGCAAGCAATCAATCAATCAATCAAGCAATCAATCTGTCGATCATCTTTTTTGTTGTGTGAAAAAAAATTGTGCAAAATTTGCACTCATGGATGATTAAGTGCATGATGTTTGAACGACAAAACTGAGGAAAAGTTCCAGTTTTGGTGGAAAAAGAAGCTTTGCCTGACGAAAGAGGCGAGGGTATTTTTTCACCAAGAGTTTTTCCAAGCTTCACGTGAGATTGCAATAAAAATTACACGAAAATTATTGTTGCAGGAAAGCAAGCAGTGATCAAGAGGGAAGGAGAAGAAAGGGGGTTGCAGGAATCGAGATTATAGGCACGAGATTCAAGCATAGGTCGTCTTGAAGAAGGAAAAAAAAAACATTGGGTATTTAGTCGCTTGTGAGAACATTTGCCCGAGGTTTTCTTTTTTGGTATCGCAGTACAGGAACTTCTTGCAAAGAGATCTATCTATCCCATCCAGAAGCGATATTTTTTTCCTCTATCATGGGTGGGAGTGTAGAGGGAGAAGAAGATGAGGTAGTAAGTGCAGTAGACGAGAGTATGGTTGGTGGGAGCACAACAAGAAGTCTAGGGGAGCAGCAGCAGAAGGAGATGGTGGCAGTGGCTTCAGCAGAAGGGGAGAATTTCAAGCGGCAAGACAGTTCCAGAGACAAAGCATACAGACTGTGGAGCAAGGTGAAGTACCAGTTGGTGAAGTTTGAGGCACTCCCAGAGCATCTCCGTGACAACGAGTACATCTTAGGACACTATCGAGTGAACTGGCCTCTTGGACCCACTCTCCTCTCCATCTTCTCGTTCCACAACGAAACCCTCAACATATGGACGTATGGCTTCTTCTTCTTCTTCTTATTCTTTTTCTCCCTCTATGTAAATTTTCTCTTTTCTCGTTTGAAGAAACAGTTCTCAGCCTGAGGAGAAAAGCTTTCTCCTGAGGAAACAGTCTTGTCTGTTTCTTTGGGTAGTGTTCTGTGATGCTGTTGTTGGCTCATCATCTTCAAGACAGAACTGTAGCAGTATCATCATCTGCTGAATTTCATAGCTTCAAATCTTCTTTGCTGAAAGTTTTATTACTATGACATGCAACAACAAAAGCAGCAAGAACAACGTAGATGGGTCAGCTGACAACTGAAATTGTTGTTGGGAGGATTTTTGTTGCAGGCATTTGCTAGGGTTTCTATTGTTTCTGGGGCTCACCATCTTCACAGTGAGCAAATTGCCAAGATATGTGGAGCCATGTATTGAGCAACTGCTCCGAATGCACACTGGCATCATCACATCATTGCCTTCCTATTTGCATCTACCACATTGCCTTGATTCTAGTTCCCTTTCTGGGACTGGCAGTTCAGAAAATTGTTCAGTAAGTCTGTTTGTTCAAGTACCAAAGCCAGCCTAGAAATGTTGATGATGCGGCAATCTTATTATTATTTTCTCTGTGTTTTTTTTTTCTGCATTTGTTGCTAATGGATGGAGATTTTACAGTGCATGCGTTTTTCTTGGGATGAATTCACAGCCAAGTGTTTCTGTGATGTTGTGATGAAGCGCACAGAAATCTAAAGAGTGACTAATTGTGGTGATGATGGCTTTGTATTTGACAGAAGCACATCACAAGGTGGCCTTTTTTTGTGTTCTTGGGAGGTGCCATGTTCTGCTTGCTGTCAAGCACCACATGCCATCTGTTCTCATGCATCTCAGCAAGATGGTCATCCCTTTTGTTGCGAGTGGACTATATAGGCATTGCCCTGCTGATTGCTGGCTCATTCTATCCACCGGTACTTCACCATTACCTCCATGAAAACAGTAGCTCTTCTGGACTTATTCAGCTCTCTGGCTGGCTTCATGTTTTCTTCTTGGGGTTTTGCACCGATTTGAGCAGTGCTGTACAGGAGCCTGCAAACAGATCCCAGAGGCATTGTTGTTTAATGCTTTACATGGTTTAGAGCTTTGAACAGTGTGGGGTGTGTTGGGTGGAGACAGGTTTACTACAGCTTTGCGTGCAGTCCATTCCTACGCAACATGTATCTTTGTGTCATCACCGCAATTGCCATAGGCACTGTTGTGGTATCACTTTTACCCGTCTTTCAGACAGCAAAGTATAGGACATTCCGGGCATCCCTTTTTTTTGGCATGGGGATATCAGGAGTCGTCCCGTGCATACACAAGCTGTTTCTGTACGAGTCTGAGCCTGTGTTGTATCAGACACTATATTTAGAGGTTCTCATGGGTCTTCTCTACGGTTTGGGTGCACTGGTGTATGCAACACGCATCCCAGAGCGATGGAAGCCAGGCATGTTTGACATTTTTGGCAATAGCCATCAATTGTTCCATGTGTTAGTTGTTGCGGGTGCATATACCCATTACGAATCTGGCCTGCTTTACCTCAAATGGCGTGATGTCAAGGGCTGTGACACTTGGTAGTTTAGTTTTGCCCCCTCTCAGCTGTCACTCATTTGGATTTGGTATTCCTTTTCCTTCATTAATAGATGAGCACCGAGTTGCTGATTTACAGATGGGGAGATGTGGGTTTAGGGTTTTTTTTCTTGATAGGAGATCCGTATCCAGCAAGTGAACAAATTCACTTCATTTGTGTTTAGTGAGTTGCCTTCAGATATGATTCAAGCTGCTAGAGAGAAGATACCTAGCAACTGTGTTTCTCCCACCAGGTGTACTGAACTTCTATGAACTGCAAATTTCTCAATAACACATTGATGACAACATCATTGTTGTGAAATTTTCCTTATATCAAAACTTTAAATGCTATGAAAGCAGCTTCAGATACTGGTTTGCGTTGTGAGGAATCAGGTCACTGAGTTGTACTGGATCATGAGGCTTCAGATGGCATAATGGTTGTGAGGAATTTCAGTGATAGATTCTGGTCTGCAAGGTTTGTGTTGATTTGTTGGTTGTAAGAACTTGTCATCAAATGGATTTTGTTGTCAGGGATTAGAGCACTGAGTTACTGGATCACAAGGCTTCAGATGTAACAATGGGTTATGACACATCCACAATATAATTCATCATCAGAGTAGAATGGGGGGGGGGATACATAACCAGGCTCTTCTGAGATGTTGAAGACTTTGCATCCATGTAGGAATTGAGATCAGGTTGAATTGGGAACCCATATGTGGGTTTGGCCTTTTTTAGTGAGATGGTTTGAGCATCACTACCTAGTATGAATAGATAACTTTATGAATGTAGGGATCTTGTGTAATAAAGAATGGAAGGAATTACAACACGAAATTGAAGGTTTCTTGTTTTTGAACATATGTATACCAAGGCAAGTAATTGTGTACAAGATATGAAGGATCAACACTAGAAGTTCATTACTAGTAACGATGCCATTTGTGTTATGAGATGTCCAAAACTAAATGAATTGTTTGAGACATTAATTTTTCCTTTTTCTAGACTCATCATAATGTGATTTGTGTTAAATCCAAATTTATACTTGGAAATCAACAATCAAAGAAAAGGGTAAGACCCTTGGGCCAGGGCGTTCCTGAAATAAGTGCCCCTCTGCCTGTTTGCCTGAGGCAAAGAGGCCTTCATTTTGGGAATGCATCACTCCAAGGGTGTTAACCAATTGAAAGCACCATCAGCATTTTTTTTTTCATTTTTCCCCATGATATGCGGCAGATATTGTGGGAGAAATAGAAAGAAATGAAATTCTTGCTTTTCACTTTTGAAAATGCCAGCCCTTTGCATAGGAAAAGTTCTGCTTGGAAACATGCCCTCCACATACATTACAAATTTTCTGCAGGTGCTTTATGCTTCTTCTATAGAGTGATCCTGACTCTGATTCCAACACTTGGATGTCACATGCAATACATGACATAACTTTTTAGAAGAGAAAAACTGGGGGCAATCATTGTCCCAATCCAAGAGGATTTAGCACCACTTCTTTTGCGATTTTAACAGGATCATATGATGTGTACAAGAGTATGCACCAAAAATGCCAACCAAGGAGCCGTACAAAGTCTCTTGTGCATTATTTGATCAGCACCCAATATAATCCTACCTAACAAAGTCACACAAAGAAAACATACATGCACGAATATGTTATGATGTTTTCACATACTGCTCCCTATGGATAACCCCTCAAACATGGAAAAGTTGCAACTTCGTTCACACTAATTGGGTTCCACCAAGAAAATCACTTACACAAGAAGTAAATCTCTTGCAGAAATTCATGCAAAGAATATCATGGAAAAATCTTTGAACTTGTTGAAAGTTACATGCAGCCATTCCTACAATGTGAATGAAGGTGAGCTCATCATTTGGGTGTGATGTTCTTTGGCATAGGAGATCAAGTTACCACCATCATTCCCATGGGCCCAAAATCTCCTCAAACCTGTGTTGGGTGGCTATTTGATTAAAGAATTTTTTATCTGTTCTGAATTCAAGCCAATGTTGAGTGGCTATTTGATTAAAGAATCTTCGATCTGTTCTGAAGTTCAAGCCAATGTTGGGTGGCCATTTGATTACAAGTCATCGAATGCAACTCATCCAAAGGACTTTTGGTTTTGTAATTTTGGGGAAAAAAAATGGGCTGGAAGTCACCAGATTTGGAGAAATTCTTTTGCTTGAAATTGTCATATTTAAACAATAGGTTTCAATAAGTTGCCAAAATATAGCAGGATTTTTTTTTAATTTCTACTTTCCTCTCTGTAGCCAAATTTGGCTAATTCCTCTTGTGAATGATCACGAGTGTGGCTATGTCACAAAATTGAAAACAAAAATCCTGGTGGGGGCAGGTCTTTCAAATTCTGGCCTTGATTCAAAATACAGTACCTACTTCTTATGTTCAGCACAAAATAATTCACAAAAGTTCTAGTTGAAAAAGAGGAGAAATTTTATTGATGTTTGTCCAAATTGTTGAGAATCAATTTGAGAATCAAACTCCCAACTTGTGAAAAACCATGTACCCATTGTCCCAAAAATTAGGTTATTATTACAAATACATAACAAAAGGTGCACTTTGCGTAGTTGTTCCTCATATGTATATTCTGCAAAGAAGTGACAAACAACAGCAGTAGGTACAGTATGCCTATAAAAACAGCCAAAGTGGTTTGATGCTCCATCAAATACTTCCTTAACAGTGGTTTGAACCAAATTGTGAATTGGTATAGACAACTATACATGAATTATGAGCAAAGATAAATTCCTGACAATGATGCAATGAAGCTTCTCAAAGATTGAAGAACACCTTCACCGCAACTCACCATTGCATTACCCACTGTGAGCCACAGTGCTATTGCAGGGAGATGCAATGGCATTCAACCTCTCACAACACATTAGCAAGAACCTTCATGAAAGGGCAGACCATAGCAACAGGTTGATGAAGTTTATACCCTGTTTAAAGCTCAAAATACACCAGGTGTCGAAGAAAACTACAATAGAAAGCATTCTTGATTACCATAGCACCTTGGCAGCTTCAACACTATTTCAGTTATATGTAAACATGTTGAATTTTTTAATAAACAAACACTTTTTTCAAAGAACAGAGTTTTGTGAAGGAAAAGAAATAACGTTTTGGAATGTTCACAAACATGAAATCTTCAAAATCAATTAATTATTTGAATGGTGTGTTGATCCTCTAAAATATGACACTCTTAATTTCTAAAAAGACCCACACATACCAGGCCAGTCAACTGCCACTCCAGAAACTAGAACCATGGGACTGACTGTACAGCCAAAGAAGACACAAATTAGGGTTGAAGGGTGGCCAGCATAAATTGGGCTTTAGCCAAGTGAATCAAATTCAAGCAGGAATATATTGCAACTTTCTTTCATGTATATTTGTCCCCCCCCAGCTAAGCATTTTGACATGTCTTGGCCATCAGTGCAAGACTAGGACAAAAGTTGCACACATCCGAGGAATACTATTTGCAAAACCTTCCATATAAATACTGAAGAACATTTCACTGGGAAGGAGATACACTAGTAAATAAAAGCAGATCAGGCCTGAACAAGCTGAGAAGTTCAGATAATTGTGCCTATTTCTTCCAAATCAAACCTTTGATACTCAGAGTGAAGCATATTGCATTTTTTTTTCCAGATTAATGACACCCACCTTTTGGATGTCATCATTGCCAATCAATTAACTCTCGGCTGCAAGTTTGCATGATTCAAAGTCACAGGCTGATATCAGCCAAAAGATTGATACTGCACAAAAGTAGGCTCAAGCATGCATAAACAACCAACCTCAGATAGAACATCCAGATGCTTACAGACATGATGCTTACAACACAGCTAAACAACCCTCTTCCTGTCAACAAAGGTTACCCGGAGAACTCAACCGATTGATGTACATTGCCATCTTGTATGCACACAGGGCCTTTGAGTTTGACTGGCCTTGTTGTGTGTGTGACTGCCTCAAACCCTGCTGGTGTTGACTTCTTTTTGTTGCTAGGGTCTACTTGAGTCTTGGGTATAATTTCCTCCAGAAACTCCTGAGCTACATCACCATCATCATCTGCTCGAAGGTTTTCAGCATACCATGTCAGTCCCTGCACACCGTATGCATTACTCCTCTTGTTAACTGTGAAATGTGAGCTTATGACAGCTAAACAAAGGAAATGGTAACATTTTGGTTGAGGTTTGTTGCACTACTGTCATCATTTTCAGCAGGGTTTTTGCTATGTTTCATCAGGGTGCCAGATGGTGCAATTTGATGCCTTTCCTCAAGAAACAGAAAAAAAAATGGTGTATCACATAAACCATGATGTAGATGTCCTCAGTGATGCTTCAGATGACGCACTCAGACAATCTCACGAAGGCATGTGCAAGTCAAAATTAGCTGTGGATAGTCATTTCAGCACCTGGTGAAGAAAGACAAATATGAGAAAAAGCACTAAAGAGAATCCTCACTCAGAAGAATTTGCCTTCCATGAAATGATCCAGACAAGTTGATGTATCCATTCACAGAATAGAGAATAGTACTAGCAAGCCTCCAGATGAAATCATTCATGTTTCTGGCTGGAATCTCTGCTTGATCTGAGAACTCAGAAAGGGTTGAAATGCCAAAAAAATCAAAGGAGACCCATCGTGTAGGATGCTATAGACATGAATCGGCACAATTAGATCAACCAGGAACTCAAAGAAACATGCACAGAATTGTATTTATCTAGCTCCTGAATCACATCACAACAGCGAAAAACCTTTGGTAAAATGAAAAAGAACGATAGAGGAAGCAGTCAGAATGAAAGGGAATTGACAAGCATCCTGGAACATTTGGCATCTCCATAAAGGAATCAAGTCTCTGAAAGAAATTTAGAGTGAAGAAGAAACCTGTATGCCACCATTGCCACAACACCAAGCAACAACTGAAGCGAGCACAGATGGTAGTAGTAGTATTATCTGCAGGAACATATGAAAACATTTGCATCTCCATAATAAAGGAATTGAGTCTTGAAGGATTTTCAGAGTGATGAAAAAAAACCTGTATTCCACCATTGCCATAACACCGAGCAACAACCGGAGCAGCAGCATGGATGGTTGTACTATTTGCAGGCACTGCAACTTTCACACTGAAACCACCACCACCATCAGGTACCTTGTCTGTAGTCACCGCCTTCTTTGTAGTCTCCTCCTTTTGTCCAAACCCAAAAAGTTTCTTGAGTATCTCTGCCATTGATGATGATGTCTTTTGCTTTTGTTTCACCCGAACTCACAAAAGTCCCAGAGGAGGAGGTGAAGAACGAGGAGAGACAGAGAGACCAAGAGAGATGGAATTAAAGTAATGACAGAGGAAGGAAGAAAGAGAGAAAAGAAAAGCTTCCTTCCTTTGGAATATGAAATATCCTAAACTTCTCGCAGCAAGAGCGTTTCTTTACATAGGGCTTGGATACCTCTGATGCTCAAAAGAAGTGGTCGGGTGCTTCCAGAGACTACTATTGGATAATCCAGAATTACCACTACAAGTCCTGGAATCACTTGGGCATTGATGGATCCATGCTGCACATGTAAACCCCATGTTGCATGTTGAAGAAGAGTTCTTCAAACTTTCCAAGCAAAACAATCGCGACTCCTTAAATCCTCAGACATCCATAATTTTCCAACAGAATTTGGTCGCTTCTATTTGAGTGCACGAACTCCTTTGATGAAGAACAAGCTTCGTCTTCTTCATCGGGCAAGCACACAGTACTCGACCCCCCCAAGCTCGAAACCCTAGAATTCGATTGCGCATTCAAGCAGACGGTGAAAGCCGCTGTTTATGATGAAACCTCTTGATTCATGCGCAATCAACAACAACTCATTGTGCGAAATTCTTGTTTGCTTCAATTCTGCGCAACAGATTCGCATTCCCTCACGCTAAACTGGAACCCAAAACTGACCCAAAGAAAAAAAGTTAAAAAAACCCATTATAGGGTTTCATCCTTCGCGTCTTCCCGAAGAAGACCAACACAGACTGACGACTGCCGGACAAGACGACAAAACCCACATTCTCGTGCGGCCGGTTCTTCTTGTTCTCGTGAACTGAATCCTCGGAATTGGGAATGTGGAGACCCATTCCGTTTCCGTGCGGTTTGTACTGGAGCGATGATCCCAGCTCAGCTTCCAAGTTCCGGGGCCTGGCTGAGAATCTGAGATGCTGGAGAGATTCCCGATGCCTTTGCTGCCCTTTACAGCTCATAGAAAGTAGATCTGCTTCCAGCGAAGGACAATCCTGAAGCTTGTCTCCTTTTCTAGCTGTTTCTTCTTCTTCTTCTTCTGCAGTCGAAGTACCCATCTCTTTTGCTTGCTTGCGGGTCCACGGCTGGATGGGTATTCCACGACACCTGTTGCAATTGCGTACTTGGGGTTGTTCTCTGACGTCATACCAGCTCCAAGCACTTTTTCTGCCATCGATCCTATTGCTGCTGCTGCTGTTACCTTCGACTGTTTTTTGGTTTGCATCTTATGAGCCCGCTTGATAAAACGGAAGAGATCTAGAGTCGCAGCTCTCAGTATCCCATTAAACAACACAGTACAAATTTCCAGCAGACATACATGTCATCAATCCTGCAATCAACTATATCAACATGATTTATAACTTGCAAGCAAACATATTGCAGCCTGGATCCAAATTGTTGTGGAGGCAGCCTGTCTGGGCGGCCAACAATGCCAGCTCCACATGCGGCCACATCACTTCTTGTTTCAGATCCTAATTGAGGTGTTCACATTGCTATTCTCAGGGATATTCGTGCTTGCTTAACAGCTGCCAACAAATCTTTCATGCAGTGGGACAACTTCGGCTGGAGTCTCCGGGGACAGACATGGACAAACTTGTGCTGGAGTCTCTGTTTGAGGTATGTTGAGGTATGTTGTACATTCTTGAGTTATTATTGGACTTGTGAAAATATTTGGTCCTCGCACACTTTCTGTTGTCTTACAAAGTGTAGACCCAACTATCTTAGGGAATTTAGCCACATGTTACAGAGTGCAATGCTTTTGTGGCCACTGGCTTCAAGTTGTTGCAATTTTTCTAGGTTGCTCAACAACTTGAGCGAATGGAGCATGACCTTGATGATGTGGGTAGAGTTGCACAGGGTCTCAAAGTGAAAGTGGAGGCCCTTGACAGAGTTGTAAGTTCTCCAACCTGCCTTTGCAGCACACGGCAACCATCTTAAAGCTTCTAATTGCTGGGCATAGAGCATGACAGCTGTGTGGTGACCTAACTCCATAGATTGGTCTCCACATGCTGATGGTCACAATCCTTGCATATCACAACAAAGTTTTGGGTTCTTGTCTGCATAATATTTCCAATTGCAAAATGAAGAGTTGTCATGAAGGCTCAAGCACAGACCGCACATGAATGTCTATCACAACGTGAGCAGCCTAACCTTATACCATCAATACTGTAACTCCAAGATATAACTTTGAACCAGTTGTTAGTACATCAATTGTGGGGGTGCACTACACAGGTAGGTAGCGCGAAGCCTTGCATATTGTAAAGGAGACAAAACTTGTCTTAATGTTGCATTTGTTGGAGTGACAAAACTAACCTTTTCTACTAATTTTCAATACTTTGAAGAAAAAGCTGAAGGATCTTATGTTGGACTTCCAGGTACTACTATTGTCTTGTTTAGATGCACCTTTAATTTTTGCATATAGAAAAACTGCAGTTGATGTCTATTTGTGCTGTTTACTCTTGGGGTTGAATTTTGGTGTGTCTCTGTCTGACTCCAACTTTTCTAACGTGGATTTCTTCTTTCATGTGCTTCTTGCTAGATTCCTACAGGCTTTGAGGCAAAGATTTCAGGAGGAGTATCGGGAGGTGGTTGAACGACATGTTTACACAGGTGAGATTGTTGTTTTTTTTCTCCGGATTAACTCAAACTACGCTTCTCTCATGTAAACGCTGCAACTATCCTCAGTGAGGGAAGCAGATGTGCCAAAAGGGCCAGCACACCTTAGGAAGCATTAGTTTTCGCATCTGTAGAACAGTTCATGGCCAATCATTTAATTGCATGGTGCTGCTCCATGGGGCTCCTTGGAATTTTTTTTGTAATTCTTGTTACATTGTATTAACCCGATGAGTGTAGCCCAATATTTTGGTAGCTGAGGAAGGCCCTGTGGGGTGGTTTGGCTGTGTGAACAATTATTGGTGTAGAAGGTGGATGAGTCGGTTAAAGTACTCTAATCCACTCTTGTGCCTTCCATCTTCAGTTGAACACCATGTTTGCATCACAACTTTTTTGACCCGCATTGAATTTGCTAGAACATCTTTTAGCTCCTGGATTTCAGGTTTCACAGCAACATTTGTCTCTAGGTTTGTTACATTTTGGCTCAATTTGGAATTGGGTGGGGAGAATTTATTGCTCCATCACACCTTTTCACATGTATAATGATGCTCTCTCTGGACATTGAAAATTCTCATGTGATTGAACAACACATTTGTTTGAGAGTGAACAAATTTTCCAGAGAGCAATTCAGGAGCAGGGCCATGGTCGGGTTTGCAACTTTCTCAATCAAAGATGAGATCCCACACAAAGTTGCAATCGCAGATTGTTTGAGGTTAGGATTGTGTTCATCTTCTTGATACAAACACTACACAAGTTTAAGTTTAAACATTAACACAAAATTTGCAAAATTCACATGTGATTTTCCAAAAATATATATGTATCATATAATTTAGGAACCTATGAAAAATTATTCATTTACAATTTAAAAAAGAATTTACAATGTTTTGCAAAAATATATATTTTTAAAATGCATGTTGAATAATGAAATTATGAAAAACTTTTTTTAGGAAAATCAATCCAATTTTCTTGTAGTTTCCAAATCTTGTGGTTTAACTTTAGAAAACCTTTGTAGTGTCTATTTTAACCCATGACCAAATTATTGTCATGGAAAAATATATTATTTAAAAAGTCATTCATTTACATAGTGTCCATTGTACTTAATACAAATTCTATATGTTTTTTCGAAAAATCATGTTTGTCTACAAAATATTCCCAATGTTATGTCATTCATATATGTATAATAAAACATATATAACAATTTGAAATGTAAATTTTTTTACAATCTAATAACTTACATACATAGGAAATATGGATGTTTCATTATTAATATGTTTGATAAAAATTAAAATTTATATAAAATTAAAATTAAAATTAAAAAAACAAACAAAACAATGCACCCAATAAATAAAATTATTTTAAGAAAGTCTTAATTGGATCCAAACTTCTAATCCTTAAAAAACATATAGTTTCCAAAGTCATTTAGTTAGTCTTAGGAAACCTTGCAAACCATTAGTTTCCAAATTCCTTTAGTTAGTCTTAGGAAACCTTGCAAACCATTAGTTAAGGTATATTGTCAATTGAGAAGAACAACCTTTAGATAACATGTTCAATATATGTTCAATTACAACACATGCCCACATCTATTGGTTTATTTTATAATATTTTTTATATTTTAATTGAAATGATGTAAATTATTTGCAGTTCATGTTTATGTACAAATTATGTTTAGAATGATGTTTTATGATTTTCTTAAACTTACATTATTAGTATATAAACAATTTTTCAAAAAACAATTGTACACATTTTTCACATTTAAAATTTTCATAAAGAGGGTTCGTTACCCTTTGCAAATAAACTTGAAAAAATGTTTTCAATTATAAAGATGTGGGTCCATTGAGAAAGTTTCAAATTTTCATTTTGTTATTTTCCTTTCTTACTGACTGTAATTTCCAAGTAATTTCCTAGTTTATTTGAATTAATTTGAATAGTTCAATTTATTTTTATTTTTATTTTTATTTTTTTCTTTTGTAAAATACATCTGTGATGTTTTGATGCTTTATTCTAAGCAATATTCATCTATTTTTCACATAATAGGAAGTTTTATGAATGAGATATTTCAATTTGTGTTTTTGAGAGATGATTCTATGACTTCAAAATGGAATTTTATGTTTTATTGATGCAATATTGTATCATTCAACAATATTACAAAAAAATTATATATAATATTTAATTCGTGTTACCTATGTGCACATGAAACATGTGATAATTGAAAAAAAAAAATCTTTATTAAATTATTTTCATTGAATTTCAATTTGAAACAATTATATATTACTGTCATATTAAATTTTGGGTATGAATCATCAAAAGCAAGTGATTAGGTATAAATATTCGTATTTTGATGTACAATTTTTTGTTTATCATTTTTTTTATTAAAAAGTATTACATTTCAATCATCACTAGCATTATGGGAGATATTAAAACACATTAATATTTTTTTATGTTTATAATGTTTCATAATATGTATTTAGTGCTATTACTCTTGAATTGAGAAATGTTAATAAAGTATTGAATAAGAAAGAATTTCAAATGTTATATCATGAGCATTCATATATGTATAATAAAACATGTTTAACAATTTAAGATGTACAATGATTTACAATTTAATAGTTTAAATACATAGGAAATATGGATGTTTCATTCTTAATATGTTTAACAAAAGATTTGTAAAACAATGTACTCAATGAATAAAATTATTTTTAAAAACCCTAAAACAATCAAATTCTTTAATTTTTAAAAAATCTATAGTTTCCAATTTTGTAGTTCCCAAGTTCTTTTAGTTAGCCTTGTGAAATCTTGAATACCCTTAATTAAGCCTATATTGTCCATTGAAAAAAACATCTTTGGATAAACATATTCAATATATTTTTATTTACTAATTCTTTTAATTCTTTTTCTTTTTCTTTGTAGCAATAAACAGCAAAAGAATTAGGAATTTTATTTATTGAAAATTAAAAACAATAAGACATTACAAATTGAAGGAGAGCATTAAAAAAAAATTTAAGGAATAATTAAGAACATGAACCTATAGTCACATGAATATCACATGTATTATTATTTTTCAATTTTCATGCAATTAAAATGGTTTAATTATTAACTTTTAGATACAACTAATGTACTAATTTGACGAATGTAGAATGATCAACCCTTTTATTGAGTTTTTATTGTAGTCAGTTCCAAGTGTTAAACCTTATTAGTGAAGATCATAGACATTTCTTTATGATTAAAATATCATTGAACACTAAACGATTTTTTTAATTATGAAGATAAAAAAAAATCTTTAAAAACAAGGTTCCTCTGACCAACTAAAATGCATGTAAAAGTACCCAATTGAATATTTTATTTTATATTCAAATAAATTATAAATGTTTGTATGTTGATAAATTATTTGTATTATATTAATAATTAAATTATACATCTAGAGGTGCTCATCACCAATCTTTTGTCCTTTGATTCCAAATGACATAATTTACAAGTTGAAGTGTTCCACATTTATAATTCTTATAAATAGGGTTCATTACCCTTTGCAAATATTTTAGAATATTTTAAATTTCCAAAATCTGATTCATTTATAAAATTAAGTTCATTCAAAATTTTCATTTGAGATATTGTGTAAAATATTTAATTAGAAAAGTCTTACCACTTCCAGGTGTTCCTTTTAATATATGTAACCCTATTGATTGTTTAATTAAAAATTCAAATCTTTTCAATTTTTCATTATTAAGTATTTCATCTTGTATTTCATCTTTGAAAGCATGTTCAACATATTTTATACATTTTAATACATCTTCATTCATGGTTGTTTCATATGTAAATTTTCAATTTTTAATGTCGAATGTAAATATGGATATTTTTCCCAAAATAATTCAAAAACTTGTGTTTTTTTTTCATTTTCAAACAAATTTCGATTTGCATATTGTAATAAATATGTTTGTAAAGTTTCATGATGTTGTAAAATTCCTTTGAATTGACACTCTTGTAGATATGAAAATTCAAAGTTGTTTTCAAACAATAAGTGTTTTTCATGACAAAATGGTATTTTTTGTAATAAAATGTTTTTTAAAAAAATCCTTCACTATTGTATACAAGGTGAATATTTGTAAATCTTATTAACTTTTTTATTTTCATAAATAATAAAACCAAGATTATCTTTACCAAATTGTTTGATATGTTGGATAGACTTTACGATCTTAGGTGTATTTTTTAAAATATTGTATAAATGTCAATTGTTCAAATTGGGTTGGTCTAGAAACATAAATATAAATAAGAAGTCCATTGAAAATTAACAGTCCACTTTAATAGATTGCTTTTTTTTTTAAACTCCTTTGTAAAAACAACAATCAGTCTACTTTAATGGACTGAAATTTTTTTTCAAAGGCTTTTTTCTACATAAATTATTGTTTTTAAGTTTGTCTTAAATATGTAAGATGAAAAATATATTTCTCCCATAAGTCTTCAATCAATCAGAAGTCTTCTTATAAGCATGTTTTCGAATCTGGAGTGAGTCTATCTATCTATTTGTCTATGGTTCTCTTGAACAACACCAGGATCACTACACATGTTCCTCGCATAAGGCTGATCACCATGACCACCAGGATCACTACACATGCTATTCACATAAGGTTCATCACCATGATCACTAGACATGCAACCAAAATGTTAATGCAATTTTGATTATGCAACAACCAAGTTGTTTTTTTTTTTTTTTGTTCCTCTAATGGGTTCAATTTATCTGGAGCTCATGTTTCTTAGAAAAATAATCTCTTTCCTTTCCTTCCCATTCACTTCAAAAACTCTTTGTGAAGAAATTGGACAACCCAATTGATCACAATGTATGTTGTTAAATATTAGAAGCACACCCACTAGAACCCCATGACCAGGACAAAAACAAGCTCTCGATTAAATTGAAGGTTATTTAATGTCAATTCAAGAATCTCCCAATTAAAAGTAACGATCAATTATATTTGCATTTTATTTTCCTTTGATTTTTTTCAAATAAATAAATTAAATTAAATAATAAATGATAAATAATTTAATGTATTATTTTTTAAAAATTGTATATGGTGTGATGCATGCCAAATACAAACATGTGTATCAAATTATTTTATTTTTTTCAAAAAATTTAATAGTTGCAAAAATTAAACTAGTATAATGATGGTGAATAAATTCATATTCACGTAATACTAATAAGCCCCAATCTATCATTGGGTTGGTAGTCATTTATAACATTACATGATTATATAATTGCATAATTTAGGATGGGAAAGTGTAGATCGAATTATTTATGAGTACCTAAATAGCTAGGTGTACAAAAAGCTATTTATATTAATCTAGGGTAATTACTTATAAATAAAGTAAGTTAAGTTAGATAGTTAGGATAATCATATTTTAAGAGGCTGCTAACTTGGGTATTCTAAAGTCTTTATGTGAAAATGACATCAAAGCAACTTCTTCTAAAGCTTGTAAACATGTGTTTTTTGCGAGGTGAACATTTTTTGGTTGGAAATATTTTAAATAATATGGGAAAGGGGTTCAAAAACTTTCAAGTCTACCAAATGTTTCACTTGTGATAAAGCTACATATATTATGCATCATTTTTATTTGGGTTTTGTCAAGATGCCAAGGATAGGTCCTGAAAAGGTTAGTCCTTGGCATTTGTCAATTGTGATAACAAAGGCAAGGACAATGGGAATTTGTTCAATAGAAACAGTGAAACTTCGGTTTGGAAATCAATAACATGACTCAAGGTGCCATTAGCAACTTCCTTGGGTCCAAAGTTGTTTTTTGTGCACATGATGGGCAATCTCACCACAAGTTCCAAAATCATTAGCAGACAACTTGTTTTGTCATCATGTAGGCAATTGAAGCTTCAACACTCATAATAGAAAGAGTGGAACAATGGCCATGGTGACATAAGCATGGAATTGTATTGGTAAAGATTCCCTTTATATAGTAAATAGTTTTGCACATGAATAATTGAAGGCAAGTTGAAGCAAATTTGATGCAAATAAAATAAACTTGAACTTACAAATGGTTGTTGCAATATTGAATATTGTAACAACCATTTCTGAGTTCAGTAATGACCATGACAAAATTTGGTCATTACCAACTAAAGGCTGAAGTTAATAAAATCCATATGACACAACTCTTACCGATTCCTACATCTTCACCAAGCCAAATGAAAAAGGCTATGTAGGTTTTAAATTATCATATGAGTTGAACAACATTCGCCCTACCAACATGAACACGTGGCATGCTGCTTTTGGTTAAGATTATGAACAATTAAAACATCTTTCAAAGAAAGGTACATTATAAGAGGAGATGAAATAGAAGAAGGGGTGTCTAGTCCATATGATGTGTAGTTGTCACAACCATTTCAACTGTGATTAGATGCATATTGAATTCAATAAATGCAATTTAAAATGTTGGAGGATTGAATTAACATGTGGAACATCATGAAAATCCTTCATTCTAGCATGAAATGTTGTCAGATCCTTGTGGCAAAATAGGTTGGGAACAACATGTGCAAGTGCAATGACTAGATTTTCAGCAATTACAGTTGAATTAGGTATGGCATTAAAGTCACCATACATAAATTGTGAAAGGCCAACGTTTGCCATGTCATTTTCAAAGTCAAATTCATGATTCTCGTTTGGATCATCTTCAAAGTACTTATCATTGTTATTGTCCATCTCCACCAATGAGGCAATGTATGTCATGGTTGTTTTTGAATGTGGCAACAACTATTGGAAAATACACATTGATGTATTCATTGCTAATTTGACATTGTGGAATGATCTTGAAATTGGCATTGGGCACTATCACAGAAGTGGTTGATTGGGGGAAAGCAAAGCAACACACAATTCTAGAATGCATGCATGTGGACTTCTTGAAACAAGATTTTGAATGAGCCTAGGAGTGGTTTTGGTATCTTAATAATGTTAAGGTTAATGCAATTGAATCCACTTTGAAGGTGTAGGAATCTAGTGGTAGTGGTTGGCATGCCATGGGTATACACCAACCGGTGGGTGTGGAGGTTCCCAAATACTTTGGATTTCAGGGATACAAAAAACCATTTACAAAAGTCAAATAGTCCATCACCTGGAATAAGACATTACAATTTTCCATCCCATCCCATTAATACATCAATGACAATATCCATGATCCGATCAAAATATTGGGCACAAGAAACATGATTGTTGGCTGATATCACTACTCATTCACATGAGATTGGTAGGATGGTGGTGTCCATATGGCAAAACTAGTCATTGGAAATTACCCCAACATAATTGGTGACATGCCAAACACCTATATGAATTATCATGTGAGGAATTACCATTCATTAATTGGTTTATTTGATATTACAATTTTGAATTAGTAAAGATCATAGTAGGAAAGGAACGAATGATTACCAACATTATTTGGAATCATAGTGAAAAAATGGGATGGTTGGCCCAAAGTTGTTGATTGTGAAAACATGTGTGTTCAAGTTTAATGTTGTTATTATTCATTGGAACCCCAATAATGTTTGAGTCCAACACAAATCCCGACTTGCAATGCAAATACATGGTCATTGATAAGTGGCTTTTGCAAAAACATTGGTAAATCTTGGAAGAGGCATGTGTGATTGGCATCTTTATAGTTCAACTACACAAAACAATTGGTTATAAGTAACACCATAATCAAATGTAATTAAATGATTGAGTAAATATTAAAAAATTGTTGTGAATTTAATGTAGGTCAAAGGGCAATGATCCAAACCTTAAAAGCAAGATTGTCTCAACTTACAATGGTTGCTTACGTGGCATCAATAAGGCAGACTATTTGTAATGAACATAGACAGAAGTGGCTGCATGGTTGTGAACAAGCACACCAAATGTTATTAAGGGAAATGCATGGTGTTGAGCAAATTACCTTGAGGATAATCACAAAGCATTAGCCATATAAGCTTCCAATCCTAATTTGGTTAAATGTTGCTCATTTGGACCACCGCAACCATAAGGGAATAATTCATGAAATTGATATTTCCAAATATCATAATTATAATCATTAATGATCTCAATTGAACAACAGACCACTATGTTGTCGTGTGAAGGTTGGTCAACAAGGATTTGCATAGCTTGCCTTGTGGACTCTTGGTGAATTAATCTAGGAGTGAAATCCAAGATAAGTGATGAGTTGTTGATGAATATTTTTTATTTTATATCAATAATAACTTTTAGAATGGGGTTGGTATGTCTATCTTTTGAAATGTCCAAAGAGATTGTAGCCTCCACAAAGTATTAGGCGTGTCTAAAACATCTAGTTTATCAATGATTGAATCTAAATGAATTATTGTCCAAAAAGGGGAAAATGTTAAGTAATGTTTTGAAATAATTGGGATTAGCACATAAAGTACATGAAAAATGTATGAAGAAGCACCTTCTAGAGGAGATGTAATTTCCACGTGTTTGTAACATGGGTTGTTAGATTTGTAGAAATCAAATATATCAGTAAATGCAACATTGTGAACTAAATATTTATTTGTAGTCACAATGAATTGAGTGGAGTTAGGGACCCAACAATTGAAACTTTGAAATAGCCCGTTGCTACAATGTTGTAAAAAGAAAGGCTATAGGTGGGGCTAGTGTTGCGACAACTACATAACTATGGGAACAAATTATATGATTTCATCTAAATTTCATAACAAATAACCATACACTATTTTGAGCCAATGTTGTCATAGCCAATTCTGTCATGGTTAGGGAATTAATGAATTTCATTGGAAGTATTCCCAAATACAACTTGTTTGCAATGGTGAATTGGGGTGGCCCATTGTACGCACACTTTCAAAGTGATTCAAAACATGTAGTGCATAGTGAGCATTGTGGAGAGTCTAACATTAAAGGTGGATGCAACAAAATTCCCCTAGTTGAAAATAACATACCTTCAAGAATCTTACATGGGGGTTAAAATGCATAATGATTCAAAAGAGCTAGTGGGAGGTCTAGAAGAGGTTATAATTTTGGCCTCATGAGCTCTAGAGGTAATTCATCTAGGAAGCATTTATGCAAGAATGATATGGGAACATATTGTCACAAACAACAAAAATTGATTTATTCGTTCTTATTGTTAAACAAAATTTAGTCATATCATAAATCTAATGAAGGCGAGGTGATTGGACAAACTATTAACATTTTTAACATCCAATATTGTTGACTTTATACTACCAAAAAAAGAACAAAAATTGATTTGACCTAAAAGATGTCTAAATGATCAAATATAAACATCAAAATGAGGAAAATGAATAAGGCATGTTACAATTTAACTTAACTACCTACATTGACATGAAAAGGCACATGAGAAGGCATATGCTAGTGAATTGTTGTTGAATCGATGGGAATGACCATGATACTCAAGGGTTTGTGAAATAAATGAAAAAATGAACCTATAATATCTAGTAGTTATTCAAGACCTATAAATATCTTCAGGTGTGTTATGTAAATAGTCAAACTATAAGTAAGTGAAATTAAGTTTTACGCATGTAAATAATATGCACACAATAAAATATGATTGGTTTTGATTGTCTCCTATGACATTTGGATAATATTAATTTTACATTGTGCAAGGTTTCATATTTAAGTGTGAGGTTCAACTATTTTTATGGCTAAAAATTGCCAATTTATTAAAAGGACAATTCAAAGTGGCTAAAAAGATGTGGTTTTTGGTTCTTTAGTAGCTAAATTTTAACATGTAAACTACCATATTTGTGTATGAGGTTTTAACATGTATGCAAAAAAATGTGAAAGATTTTTTAATATTTTTACTTTTTTCCTGGTCTATGGTTAAATTTTGCTAAATATTCTTTTAGCAGATAACTAGTTTAACTACATCACAAAATTAAAAATATAATCCCTAAAGGGGGTGGGGAAGTGACTTATATGTTATTTTGAATGTGGTATACATTACTAAAAGTAGACATACATAAGGGATGTGGTTGGAACTTGGAGCTCATGTCCTTTGTAGTTATGGCATTAGTTTTATTTTACTTTCATGTTTCATTAATGGCTTTCCAACCATACTAACAACATGCAAAACACACCATAAGGTTGGGAAATTTTTAAATTACAAATTTAAAAAAAAAACCTTCCTTAATAATGTAACGATTTAAATAACAAGAACTAAATGTAATACTAATCTCATTGCTATGAAAGGACAATGTTGGTGCTACATTTGTTAAGGGTTTAATACTTGACAACAACATATTTGTCAATTTTTGTAAATGCATTTGACTTTATGATCAAATATTTTCAAAATTTGAATGGAATTTAACGAAGGTTGACTATATTATGTATTGGATTGAAGTTGATAGAATATGAATATGAATATGTTATGTTAAAAAGATTTTGGCCATGGCTACAGATATATATAAATGCCCATACTTCCATAGCCTAGAATAGTACTTGAATAATTTTTTAGAATATATATTTTTGAGTGCACACCCACAAACCATAATAGATGACATTCATTTCCTTGGTGATTATGATGCATTAGTATTATAGATTTGATGAAAAAGACTTCATTGAAACAATTCAAAAGAATAATTCGCCTGTTTTTTTATTGTTTAATCTCATGTAATCTTTCAATTTATCACATACTCTATGACCCATGTATGAACCATTTTAACTTTGATGGGGGGATGGACTAAGTAGATGGTGAAAATATTTGAAGTTGCATTTTCCATTCAATGAGTGATTATTTTTTCCTTCTTGTGCAATCACCTTATGCGTTGTTCCTAATAATTCTTTTGATTAGGCATGTGTTACTACCCAATGGTTTCATTTTCAATTAGTTATTACACAATGTTATATTATACATTGGTTTTGTTATCCATTACCTAATGGTTATTTGATACTATTACCTATATTTGGTAGATTTTATTATTATAAGTTAGCTAATCACTTATCGATTTGATACCTATCAATTGCCAAATATATATTATACTTTTTCTTTTTCTTTTTTCCATTTTCTTGTATAGATAGGGTGGTGAGAATCCCCATTTAGTTTTAGATTGTTTTAGTGACATATTTTTCAAATTCCTTTAAAAAGTTGTAACTATTAAGTGTGATGATACTTTCTAAAAAAAATCAACTTATGATCATTTTTTGGCAAGTATTTTTCCAAAAAGGTTATTTGAAATAGAACATTCTTTTTTTTTAAAAATGTGTCACGTTTTGGAAATTTTCATGAATGTTTTTTAAAATATTGATCATCACATAGCAATATTTATAAAATTTTGTAAAGAAAGTTCGTTTAGGGTTATTTGAACATTTTTTTATTAATTGATAGGAATGTATCTCTAATTGAAAAATATAACTTGCTAGATTTTTGGATGGAAATTACCACCTATAAGCTATAAAAATTATCATTATCTATTTTTTAAATAATTTAGTTCTAACATTTAAATTAAATTGCAAAAGAATGAAAAGATGATACAATTTTTATTAAGTAAAAGTACATACTACCACTCAATATTACTATGATCAATTGATTCTTCACCTACATTTACTTTATTTGGTATTGTATAACTCATTATTTTTGCAATTATTTATATTTGCATAAAAACTAAACTAATAATCATTACCTATTTTTGAAAATATTTAATTTATTTATTTTCCATTTTCTCACTTGTAATGAGTGATTTTATTTTCATTCATAATTCATAGAAAGCCTTTGAAATTTTCCATATTTTAAGAGCCATAGTTTAATTGCACCTAATGGGCAATGGAATGTATTAAAATAAAAATTATAATAAACTATTGTGTTGTAATAAATTATTATTTCCATATTCTAGTGACCTATAACAATTTTCAATAACATCATCATATTATCTTTCAAAATAGTTTTTATTCCATGGTATGGCAATGAACAACTCATCTTCATATGAACAAAAGACACACAATAAGAAAATTTGATCAAGAACCTATTAAGAGAAAAACAACAAGCAACATCATATTCAAGTGTTTGGCAAAACATGGGTGACAATGTCTTGAATTTTTATTCGTCACTAGTAAATTAGGTTTGTATATCAATTGGTTAATCTAACTTGCAGTAATCAATCATGTAATCAACTAGAAAAATGTTGTGATTTTGGGGATTTTATTAGTATTATTACAAACCCAAATGTTGGTTTTTTAATATCACTAACCAATAGCAAATTTCATTTTGCAACCCCAAAAATAAATAAAAACATTACTTACTTGCCCACTAAAAAGACGTGTGAAATACACCCTTAAAAATCAATGTTTTTAATGATACATGTAGAAAGAATATCAATTTACATGAAGAATTAGGAAATTTAAAACATATCGAGAAAAGGCTAATAAGGAATTTGGACATGTTGTGATCAATTTGTAGTTTACACTTGCTTGGAAACATGTGATAATAGTAACAACAATTCTTGCAAACAATTTTTGTTTTGCCACATCCAATATGCTAATAGTTTTCCACCTCTCTAGGTCATGCAACAAAAAAATAGTCTCATCGTATCTCCCATTCATTAGTATTGTCAAATATTATCAAAATCAATAGAGTACATTTTCAATTGATAAAGATACCTATGTCACAAACTATCAAATTTTACTTGCAAAGTCCAATAAAATGACATCTAAGTAGCAAGTTACATATGAAAGTTGAAGTCACCAAGACTTAGGAATGCAAATTGGTCTACAATATAGTCTCCCAATTTTTAATCAACAAAATATCCTTTGCAGAGTTAATGGACTATATAATTGTTCACTTGAAAAATCAGCATGTCATACAACATAATTGAAAAAATCACTTGAGATAGTTTTCCAACATGATTTTTGGTTCCTCTAAGCATATTTGCACCCCAAAGCTCAATGTTTGTAATTTATGATTTATACTAGTTTAGCAAACTTGAATAAGAAATAAAATAAAAACAAAAAAAATTGGAATTTGTTTCTAGTGTTGTTTTTCAGTCATATCTATGTTTTGTATTAGATTTTTATGAACCAAACCAACAAAATTAGTTTCAACTTTGTTAAATTATTTCTTGTGAAGTTTGAGTTGAAGCCCTTTTTGAAAGGTATGTCTTAAAGTAACATAGATATCCTCATTTGGGTCAACAATGGACCATTTATAATTTAGGACCATATAATGCAAAAATATCACCATGGTTATGCGTGCAAATTCATTGCCAATGCACATCCAAGGTCCACCTCCAAATCCAACAAAAGAAAAAAAGTGGTGGTCTTGATCCTTCAAATCTAGAAGGATCAAATTTTGTTGGAATTAGGAATATTCATGGTGACGTATGTGTTTAGCTAGCTAACCAAAATACCTACAACATTAACCAATGGAATAAGTTATTAATAAGCAATTTGGAATATATGTCGACAACTTTAAAGGTCAAAGGGTAATCTCATTGAATGAAATTTGGGTCATGCATCAAGCCAATAACCTAATGATCATGGGGAGTTGTGGGATGTTTGAAGACTTGACCCCTTGATGAATTTGTTGGACGTATGAAGTAATTTGTGCAAGTATTAAAAATGGCACCAAACCTCAACATGGTTATTTGTTTTCATAATTTTTATTTTTGAAAAATGGTTTTAATATATAACTAACAATTAAAATATAATTTGAAGGAACCACCTAGAAAACTACATTTTTTGGTTAGATTTTTTATGAATATTGTTGATTTATTTTTTTTGGAAATAATTAAACTAACCTTTAACGTATATTTCTTTGCCCCAATAAATGGAGCCAATGGTTCTTTTGATTTTAAGTTTTCAAAAACCTTGGAATTGGGGGCTTATTAACAAATTCAAATATTCAAACAAACATTTATATGAACAATCCAAGCAAGTTAAGGTCCTTTGATTAATTGCACATTCTCTTTGCCATTCCCATCCAACACATCAAATCTATCTTCAACAAAAGTAGATGTCAAGCTTGTTGGAATTGGAGTGCAAGTAGGTGTGACATTTTGCTTTCCACCTCATTCTAAAAGCCTTGTCCACCATCCACTTGATTGGATTCATCAATTAGTAAAGGGAGTGCTTGAGACCCAACTACAATAGCAAACACACCAAGGTCAACAATGCATGATTAAAACAAAAATCACATGAAAGGATGTGTTAAAACTATTTAATAATCTAGCATGGACAAACAATAACATCTACCAACAAGGTCTATTTATATATAAAACAAGTAAACACAATATATTTTAGAAATATAGAACTTGCAGCCCATTACTAGCAACTAGAAAATAGGTATGAGATACTCGTTCACTTGGTTAATCATTTTATGTGCTAAACAACCAATAGCAAAACAACAAGTAGCCTACAAAATAAAACAAACATAAACCATGTAACCATGTAATATTGAATTAATCACAAGTAGACATCCTACTTGTTCAATGTGAATTAAAACTTCACCCTTTGAACAACCAGTAGACAAACATCAACAAGTAGCCTACAAGTATAAAACATACATAAGCCAATAAACATGTCATAATGAATTGAATACAAGTAGATGTACCCTACTTGTTCAAAGTGAATGATACTTTACCATTTGAACAACTAGTAGACAAACACCAACAAGTAATTCATGCCTATAACACTTGCATCACCCAAGTAACCATGTGGCAATGAACTCACCACAAGTAGGTGTTGACACTTATACCAAGTACCAAGTACTTAACAAAAATTGCCCAAGTAGAATGCTTAATTCCTAGACCTACCAAAGTAGAATTCATGCGTGTCCACTTGCAGCAAGTAGCCAACATGTACATTGCCCACACAGGTCCTAATTAATCAATGGATGTCAAGTAAAACTAGTGGATGTTAACTAATAACAACAAGTGATAAGTGCAAAGCAAGAATATGAAAAGATTAAACATTACATGGTACCTAGTTGAAAGTTAAATTCAGCCAAAATAGTCTATTACAAAGGTATGCAATTGATTATAAGTAGTCCAGAAAGTGGACAACTAGCTAGAGGACAATGTCAAGTTTAAGTACATTCAAAATTGCAAGAACACAAATCAACAAAAGAAATGTAGTCTTGAAATTTATTTATTGGTTGGTGAAACTGACCCTTGTAAGCTTCTCATGGTGCTCCATGTCAAATTATTGCACCCCTTTTCTTATTTGGGCCTCTTGAAAACCATCTGAAGCTTCTGCTAAAAACTAGAACTAGCCAACCATTCAACTAACAACAATTTCCCACATCTAGGAACAACACAATGGGTGGCATTTATTTCCAAGTGCAACCCAAGACAAAACGAATGATAGGTACAACCACAAGACAACACAAAAATATTGTTGTGTTCTTTTTAAAATTTGCAAATAGGGTAAGCAATGATGATGATGCAACGAAGATTTCCCATGGGCATGGTTTTTAGGTCAATTATAGGCAATGGAAAACTTGATATACTAGACCCATTGGACATAAGGTTGATTTGCTTCAACAAACTTGCTACCCACATCTTGTTGCGACTCATCTAAAGATCCAACAAGGCTATTTGAGTTGTCACATTTTCCAACTGAAAAGAAGTTTCATTATGTTCCTTCTTAATAGTTTCAACTTTGTCACATTCTTTCTTCACCAAGATTTGCTGGACCTTATAATCAAACTCAACAACCTATAAATCCTCCATAGACTTCAAGACCATGGCTATTGACTTGTCTACAATAACATGGTCAATATTGGCATTCAAATTTTGACTCAGGGTTTGACAATTCACAACTTCTTATTGTGTTTCTTTAAGTTTAATTTCCAGCTTTACAAGGTCAAATTACACACCTTCTAAAGATCTCTTCTTGTTTAGCAAATTTGCATGCAATGAGAGTACTTCTATCTACAAGTCCTTTTTTTCATATTGCATGGCAAAATTCCTTGGAAGGAAAGTATGATCTTGGTGTTCTGTAGCTTCTAGTCACTTCTCCACCATTGTAAATTTGGTCTAGTAAAAACACCTGGACTTGTTTAACCCCTTCCAAAACAAAGCAATCGTCCCCATCATCGCTAAGAAGTAGGGGTTTTTCATATTTAATAGTTGCCCCAAAAAAGCTAAAAAGCCATAAAACCCTTTTGAAGACATTGAAGGCCTTCACATTCTTTTCATCCATTCTTGGGTAGTATCATATGCATATTGTGGCCAATCGACTTTACATCTTTTGTGATGAACCGACCACCTTCGCAAAAATACTACAAGAAAACTATTTGTGGGAGTGTGAGCATACATAGCTTCATACAATTTCATGTAAGGCCTTGCATTTGCATTCACTTAGGGAGTCACTCACTCTCACCTTCCATCCATTTTGTTACCTTTTTTCCAAATATAGCAACCACATCATCAATGGATATAATTTAGAAGCTAGGTCCTTTTGAGGATCTAAACCTTTAGCCTTTAGCTTCAATTTTGATGCAAAATCATCAATTGTCTAGTTTAAACAACCTAGTGCATGGTTGACCTTCTCAATCTTCTATCTTTCTTGCTTATGAGATCCTCTCTCATGTTTTCATTTTTTTCAATCAAAGGTTCTCTCTTCAAAGGACAAGGCATTTTGAACACCATCCTAAACAAAATTGAACACTAAAGGTACAAAGTTCTTCACACTCCAAGGACAAAAAAACCAAAAATTTCAACCTTGCTTACAAATGCAAAATTCACGTGATTCAATTTAAGGAAAACACAAAAGCCCATTGATATTTTGTCAAAGCCAACAAGAAATGGTTGAAACCAAGGTTGAACTTTACCTACATTATAACATTTAAAAGACTTTGAAATCTGAAAAACATAAAAAAAAATTCAAAAAACGTTTGAAATGAAAAACTCAACAAACTTTCCACCAATTGATGCATAAATGTAAACAAAAAGCAAAGAATCAAGGTTAAAAGCTCAAACTTGGCAAGATGGAACTTTTGACGTTGTTGGCGGGCAAGCGAAGAAGGAGGACAAAATTTTGGACAAACTTGTTTATTTCTTCAATGTAATTTTGTGTAAGGTAAAGCTCTAAGATGAAGGAATTCTCAAAATAAGGGGCTTAAAACAAAGGTGATAGCTGAGTTTGGCCCCACATTATGGGAATGTCCCTCACCCATGGGCTTTCACCAAAGTAAAGCACAGAGACAAAATTTATCATGAACCAAACCTACATAGATCATGAAGCATAAAATTGGGAGGGAAATTATGCTTACTTATGGGTGTAAGAACCCTCCCACTATTGAGGAGGAGGTGTAATATCCATCTTGTAAAGCATTCAGAGAAAATTTGTGTGTATGTGGAAGGCACGTTATATATCCATCATTTCTGTCCTAGAAATTGAGAGAGATATTATGCCTACTTGTAGGTGTAAGAATCCTCCCATATTGAAGAGTAGGCATAAAAACCTTCCGATTCATATGCTTCGTAATCTACATAGGTTTGGTTCATTATAATTTTTGCCTCATGTTTTTGGATAGGTAAAGCCTATGTGTGGGGGACATTACCAAAATGCAAGGTCAAACTTGACTATCTCTCATCCTAGGTCCCTTATTTTTAAAACGCCCCCACCTTAAGGCTTTACCCTACACATTTTATAGGTAATTATTCATAATAACCATCCCAACATCTTTCATTCATGGCCATGGGGCATCTAAAGTGAAAGCAATTCGTCTAAAAAAGTTGCAAAAATGACCAAGGATGGGATGAAAATGAATGGGTTTTTCCATGATCAAGATGAAAAATGAAGTTTTGTGGCAAAGCTATTTTCTTTTGGGTGATAACACAAATTCCTTCAATGATGGGATGAAGAATGAATGGGTTTTCATGACTAAATCCTCAAGGACAATTTTGTTGCAAAATTATATTCCTTTGGGTGCAACAAACGGTGTCCTTGTACGCCAAGTGATTTCCTTAGATTTTGAGTGAATTCACTAGTTGTAGTGAAAGGGGACCAGTGAAGAAGTAGTGAATTCACTGGTCTAGTGAACGGGGACTAGTGAACTACACCCACATTTTGTAGTAGTGGTGAAAACACAAATGGTTTTTTGTGACCAACTCGTACAACTTGGAAAGTTGTTTTGTTATATTATTTTGGTGAGAACTCAAATTGTTTTTTGGATTTTCCTTATATGCATTTATTGCAAAAGGAGAATAAGCATACTTTGAAATTTTAAACATTAGATTATCTAGCTCATCATGAAAGCATTTTGTAGGCATTATTGTAGGAAGAATTTTCATATGTTTTCTTTTGTCCTTCTTTAGTATGAAAATGAGCACATATACACACCAAAAAGGGCTTGAATTATCAATTGGTGAATCATTTCCCTAACATTTCAAAAGAGCTTCAAATTAGTATAAATGCAAAACCAATGGTAGTGTCAAAAATAAGGTATGAGGAGTAATGAGTTTTGGATAGTTTCCATTAGGGTGGAAATTTGCATTGATTCTAGTAAAAAATAAGATGGAACAAACCTCTTGTCTATAATTTTAGACTACAACATTTATCAATTTGGTTGGGAATTGCAAATTGCTTGAACTTGTTCAGGCACCTTCCACTATGCAGAAATTTGTCAAAAAATAGCACCAAAACAAATTGCAACAAATTTGTCAAATATTCACATTGCCAAATGGGTCATGAACCTTGCCCATACATCATGTTTTGAAGCCATATGAACATGTTGGTTTGTAGTTTGATCATGGGTGTTTCTGCATCATTCTTTCAAGACTGGCATTTTCGAATCTCAAAATGGTGAAATTGGACATGTCTAGGTGTTATTAGCCTATTTGGATGATTGGAAGCTTCAATTTCTAGGCATTCATTAAAGGGAAATTTATTTTACATCAAAACATTGGCAAAGACCACCTTGTTTCTAGTGAAAATGTATGGGAGTTTTGGTGCATGCCTTGATTTTTCTTGCCATAGCCATGATTAACTATTTGTGTTCCTTCATTGGGTGGGTAGGTGCATCTCAATGATTTGGTTAGAAAAATATGCACACAATCTACTAGTCCTTTGGACTTCAAGAAAAACATGCACAACATAATTGGCTTGCATTTGGTCATGTATACCCATCCTATTCATGCTCAATACAACCAACATATTTCTTCAAGGAAGTTTTGATCATGAGGGATGTTATGACCACAAATATGGATTGCTTGATCTGGACCAATCCACAAGTCTATGTTAGATGTGAAATAATCATCTTGATCCATCAAAATTTCCAATTGAACCACTAGCTTATGAAACTTTTGTTGGTAACAAAGAATTGCACAAAAGTTTCCCTCTAAGATGCAAGCATGAAACATGCACTACTATATATTAGATCATTAGATCCATTTAGGTTTTCCACAAGAATGCAAACTATTATATGAAGTTATTTGGAGTTCTCCATGAAATGCTGGAGGTTGGCAACAAAACATGTTATTGACATCTACTGCAAGTTGGACACATAACATCTTACTTCACATGCATACTATCATGTAGGTCCATCATGTACTCAATGTAATGCTCTTTCAAGGATGGTACATTCACCATTTTGAAGATAGCACACCAATTATATCTACCATCCAATTCGACCCAATGATCCCATGCATAATGGGTCTCACAAACTTCCTACACGTTGCATTGATGGATGGAGTGAATTTGCTTCTCAATTGCTCACTCTTGTGCCAATGTTGTCTACAGAACTTAGATTACATGAAAAGTATTAGCATGTTCCAACCATTGGTTGAAATCCCATAAGTCATGTTGTATTTCATAATTTGACAAACATTTCTTAAAAACAACATATTACAAAATCCTATAACTTCTCCACAAACAAAAAAAAACCCCAAAGTTGGAAATAAATGTTCAATTCCACACATCAACAAAAAGGAAAAAAAACCACATCCCACATGCTAAAAGTAACAGAACATACATGTGTGACATGTTCATGATTTACAAGCATGTGGTGTATTAAAAATAAGAATCAAATTCTTTCAACAATCAACAAAGCTTAATAGGTGTAATTTATAATTTATACTTTAGGAAAGTTGAACAAGAAATGAAAATTAGAATTGAAAAATGCAATTTTTTTTTTATAGTCTTGTTTCTCATTCAAATCTATGTTTTGTATTGGATTTTTTTAATCGATCAAGTTTCCCACCAAAATTCGCTTTAATTTTATTAAATTATTTCTTGTGAAGCTTGAGTTGAAGCCCTTTTTGAAAGGTTGGTGATGGAATAGCATAAATTTTCTCATTTGGGTCGACCATGCACCATTCATAATTTAAGACCATGTAATGCAAAAATATCACCATGATTATGCGTGCAAACTCATTGCCAAGGCACATGCGAGGTCCACCTCCAAATCCGAGAAAAGAAAAAGGTGGTGGTCCAGATCCTTCAAACCTAGAGGGATCAAATTTTGTCGGATTTGGGAATATTTGTGGTGACATATGTGTTCGGTGAGCCGACCAAGATACCTACAACATTAGCCAATGAAATAGGTTATTGATAAGGAAATTGGCAAAGTTCTCACACCTAAAGTGTAATTTGATTCATTGAAATTTTTGTCATGCATGAAACCGGTAACTTAGTGATAATGGGGAGTTGAGGGAAGTTTGAAAATTTAGCCCCTTGATGAAATTGTTGGATGTATGAACCAATTTGTGTAGGTATTAGAATGGCACCAAACCTTGATGCTTCTTTGTTTTCATAATCGTTATTTTCAACAAGGAATTGGTTTTAATGTATAATTACCAATTAAAATTTTATGAAGGAACCACTTAGAAACTTATGATTTTTTGCTACATGTTTTGTGAAAGTTGTTGATTCTTTTGATTTTTTGAAATAATTAAAACTAATTTTTAGTGTAATTTTTTTGCCCTAGAACAATGGAACCAATGGTTTTTTGATTTTGAGTTTTCAAAAAATTGGAGTTGGGGATTAGTGTAAAAATCAAATACCTAAACAAACTCTAGTGTGAACAATCCAAGCAACTTAGGGTCCCTTTGTCATTTACATTTAATCCTCTTTATACCACCATTAATAATCCTTTCAAGAGGTTTCCATTTTCATTTGAGTTTGTGCCTTCATTCAATCAAGTTTAGACTTTACCTTCCATCCTTTTGGTATTGTAAATCCTCCATATTCAAATTCTTCGATGCATATTCGGAATGCTTGTAATACAGCAGGTTGTAGACGCAAAGTCTCTTGAAGAACACACCATGTATACTTCATTTTGCGTGTATCCTCCCAATTTAATGGTGCCCCATCCTTTGTTTTGGATATCTCCATTTGCTCTATCAAGTCCACAAATACAAATATTCTTATAATTAATCTTTGTAAACTGTGATTTTTACTATTGATTTGCACCACATGGGCTTTGTGTTGCCCACTTGGGTATACACCATGGAAAATTTGTAAACACCTTCATAGGCTACACAAGTAAAAGAGTCACGTTCTTAAAATGTTCATGACATTTATTCTTAACATTTTTGACCCTTTATCATTAATGTTGAGTTGAACCATTGTAAAATATATATATATTTGATTTAACAACTATTGTCTCTAAGGTATGGCTCAAATTTTTGATTGAAACAAAAAAATGAGAATTACTACAAATTTGTAAACATGAATGCAAGGGCCCTTCAAGACCTTCCACTCCTAACCTTGAAAAAATGTTCAAAAATTTATGATTGTTTCAATCCATTGTTTATTAATCAAATTAAAAAAAAAGCATCATAAGCCCTCTTAAAAAATTTAAACATTAAAACAAGTGACAAAGCATGTTCCTTTCGTATTACTAAACATAGCAACCCAAAGCGATATTTTCCTAAAAACATTTTCTTTAACCACTCATTGGAATATTAAGGCCTAATTTTTTGTAAATCCAATCAAAATTCAAATTTTACATGACTTGGGTAATATTTAATATAAAATTCAAAGTGAAAAATATTCTTTAAATGAGTCCTATGTTGTCTTGAAGTTAAATAGGTCAAAAACATTTAAGGTGTAACATTCTTAGTGGTACCACCCAAGGATGGGTTTGCCTAAAATCCTTCCCATTATTAAGAAAATAGATATAATAATGTTCCTGCTATTATTATTTATGATGTAGGTATGTTTAATAGTCATGATAACTTTCACCTTATGCTTGACAATGGACATATACTATGAAATTGATTGATGGCCATGTCTTTTACCTTTAACAACCTCTTGCAAGCAATGTGAATTAAGGAACAAATACTTGAGTGCCATAGAAATGGTAGTACTGGTAGTTTCAATGCCAGCAAATAATAACATCGTAATATTGTCTTTAATTTCTTCATCTTTAACGGGGTTGCCTTCTTCATCATGGGGTGTGTTCAATAATATTGATAAAAGATCATGGTTCTCCACCTTCCTTTCTTTGGTATCCTGCAATTGTTATATTTTGTGTATTAGCACATAAAACAAGTAAGGTTTGAATTTCATATAAACTAACATTGTGCAAGCATATATAAGAAATGACACCAAGCCCCCCATCAATTTTGGAGGAAATTTTTTACCCATAACCATTGTTCTCAAAAAATTGCAAAACTAATTCTAATATATAATTAACTACCATTCTCAAAAGATTCAAGAATGGGTGGAAGTACAATTGGGTGGTACCACTAGGAACCACCTTAAGAAATGTTAAGGAACCAAAATTGGCCAAATAATATTCCTAGGCCCTTTCTTTTAAATATTTTCACAATTATACATACATACATACATACATATATATTCCATGTTTATCCGTTGCATTCCAAAGCATATGCCTTTTTTTAAAATTGGAATAAGTGTTTCCTATATTTGTTCAAAGTTCGATGGGCCCAATAAAATTTAATGTGACATTCCTAATGGATCCACCAAATTGTATTTCCACCCGAACTACCTTCGCCCCAAAAAAGAACTTACAATTCTTTACATGTTTTCCCATGAAACTTATTAGTTTTATAGTTCTTGAAGCTGAAGCAATTGGAATGAAAAACCTAAAATCAAAAGATCTTTGATTTTAGATTTTCAAAAAATTGGAATTGTAAATAATTATTTAAATCAAATTCTTCCACAACACTACCTAAAAACTAATCTTGGATAATTTTTAATTTTTGCAAGGGGGTAATGAGAGGAACCAAAAGCTATAAAATAAATTAAAATAGTTTTGGTTTTGGTTCCATAAACTAGGAATCATGGAACTAAGGTCCAATTCTTCCCAAAAAAATTGCATTTGAGTTTTAAAATTAGATTCAATTCCAATTCCAATATGGTCTTATGTAACTTGGATTGGAGCCAACATTTAGTTGGATTCAAGTAACTTGGACTAAAATCAACAATAAATTATCAATTAACCACCAACTTAGCCCATGGGTCTAATTTTTCCTTTCCAAAGATTTTGGTTTCAATTATGGTTCCACACATAAATATAATCAAGAACCCAATTTTGAGTCAGACTCTTAAATGGTTTTAATTTAAGTTTCAAAATTAGTTCCAAAATGATAGCCAATTTTGACTTAAATTTTACTAAACATTACCAAAATCAACAATTCTAACCCACAAAATTCTAACCCACAATTCAGACCCAACAATTTGGCAAAACAAACATGCGACTTTGTGATAAAGTCATATAAAGACTTATACATCTAAGCTTGAAAAGGTATGTTCACAAATCTTTGACCAAAATTTATCATTAAAGTAAAGGTTTCAAAAGTTAGTTGCATACCTTTCGCCTTCTAGAAATGATCCTATCCAATGTACGTTTTATATTGTCACGACCTAACCTAGCCTTGTGGTAGGCACAACCAGGAAAGTCAATTGGCAATTGAAATGTCCCATTTATGTAGTCTTCAACATCGTGTTCCATAGAATGGAATTCAGGGCCTTCAGTTATGCTCAAAAACAAATCCATCAACAAAGAAAATAGGAAATGTTTTATGGTTTCCATTGCCTTGATTTCATCCCTTCCTTCCCAAAATTGTTGAAAATGTGCTTTCGTTGTGTTATCCAATCTTGGCACAAAGTTGTGCAAGCTACTTGCGCCAAAAAATGCCATGAAAGTGTGACGCAAGTTTCTAGCAATCCAAAAACCCAAGCTATTAAATCTATTATAACCCTATGTAAACCCCACAATCCATTACATTCATAGATAGATACCATTGTGACTATTTTTTCCCTCATCTAGTCCATTCCAAGAACTTAGTTATAGTTTAAACTTTATATCAATCAAATAAGTATATAAAGGTTTTAGCATTCATCAATTTGACCCAAATACATAAACCAATTGATCAATCAAATAACAATATTCAAATGGTGTGTTTATCTGTGTTTTTCCCTTGTTAGATTGCAAGCCATAGAGTTGTTAATATCCATTAACTATGACCACCCACATGAATAGACCAACAATCATTCAAGGGATGTGGAAGATGTGTTTACTTGTGTTCTTTGCCTGTTTTGTTTGAAAGACTTTCACCCAAAAGTTTCGCTATTGATGATGGCCAAGATTCTTGGAATAATTTATTTTCATTTGCAAACAAAAACTTGTTGGCCTCAGGGGTACCAAAAGAAATTGAAGGAGCAAACAAAATGTTTGTTTTGAAAATCTGAATTCATGTAAATCCAAGATATTAACGTCAATTAGAAAGGTGTGTTGAGCACACATGAAGGAATTCACATTGTCAAGTTCATGGATAATAAACTCATGTAGTACATAAAACTTAATTTAATGTTTGATTTCATGTTTTGTGCATAACCATGATTTGGGTTTAATCATGGTCTTCATGGTTAAGAAAACACTATTTGAAATACAATCTATCAATATTTCAAAGAACAAACTAATGAAAATATGCACTAGAATTGAGTTTTGTTGATACACAATTGGACCTCTCACTAATTATTTTGATTATGAGGTTGTTGTATGAAAGAAAAAAATCCCTAACCATTTCTAGCGTCCCCTCCCCTTCCATGTTTCAATGAATACTTATTTGGAAGCCAATTTACAAGGATACATGATATATTTTAAGTATATTATAGTTGATTAAATAAAATAACATGTCAATAAATGAGAGAACAATTTGCACAACATTTTTGTGTGTCCACCTAGCTCACCAAATAATTATGTTGAGTATTGTTTTTTTTTTTTTTACAACCAGAATATCATT
>Ga0209611_10001704_pt1 | contig 37948 bp, 25 predicted proteins | sample S1TSphgellanicum_3_FD_187693 | JGI IMG/M metagenome (GOLD analysis project Ga0209611, IMG submission 187693) | Host-associated microbial communities from peat moss isolated from Minnesota, USA - S1T2_Fc - Sphagnum magellanicum MG (SPAdes) (version 2) | ecosystem: Host-associated > Plants > Peat...
CACCGAGTGGGGCCACGGTATTCCCGCAAGCGACATCGGGACCCTTCTCGACGCACCGGGAATCGCGAGGAGCCCGGATGGGCATCCGCTGGCCGATCCGGAAGTCTTACTATCAGTCCCGCCTGCGGGCGCCTATCTCATCGGCGGGCCGGTGTTGCGGGGCATTGGCCCCGCTGGGCTCGCGATGCACCCTCATCTCAGAATTGTCGAGGGTCGGCAATTTCACTCGGGTCAACACGAACTCACGATCGGTATGGCGGCCGCGCACGTCTTTCAGCTGCGGGTGGGGGATCTGATCCCGATGCCGGGCGGCACCTGGCCGATCGTCGGGTCATTCACGGACGGGGGGAGCACCCTGGAAAGTGTGTTCCTCGCCGATGCGGATACGGTGCTGACCGCCGGGCGGACCACCGGTTACGGCAGCGTGCTGGTGAAGCTCAAGAGCCCCGACGCATTCGATGCCTTTTCACAGTGGGTGAGCACCAATCCCGCTCTCAAGGAATCGGCGGAGCCCATGACCGGATATTTGCAGCGCGGCGCCCACCAGTTCTCGGCGTTCTTCACCGCGCTTGCATACGCTGTCGGCTCCATCATGGCACTGGGAGCATTGTTCGGCACCGTAAAACTGATGTACGCGGCGGTGAGTGTCCGGACGCGTGAAATCGCCACACTGCGCGCGATTGGTTACGAGCCACTGCCTGTGGCCCTGTCGGTTCTGCTTGAAACCACGACACTCGCGCTCACCGGCGCGCTGATGGGATCGGCCGTTGCGTGGCTTCTATTCGATGGCAAGCTGACGACTCAGGCGCGGAATGTTTATGTTCTTTCGGTGTCAGGTCACCTGATTGCACTCGGCTTGGCTTGGGCACTCGCACTGGCAGTTTTGGGCGGCACGCCACCCGCCATCCGCGCTGCCCGAGGTTCAGTAAGAGACGTGCTCGCGACATAAATCGCCTTCCCTGCCCGTCTAGCGCAACGGTTCCTGATCGACGCGAATCTGCCGATGGAATTCGCGGCGCACTACCATCGGCAGCATGTTTTGATAAAATACCCTAGTAAAATATCATTATAGATGATAAATTACGGCTTGATTAGATAATTCCAAAGGCGATTTTGCTAGTTAAGCGTCGCGAAATCAGAGATTTACAATTGTGGTTCGAAAGGCCGGCCCGCAAGCCGCTGCTCATTCGTGGAGCGCGACAGGTCGGAAAAACCACGCTCGTGAAGCAGTGGGTCGAAGCCAGCCCGCTGCAGCTGCTCGCGGTCAATTTCGAACGCAACCCCGAGTTGCGCCAAGCATTTGCGACCCACGATACCGGGCAAATCGTGACTGCCCTGCAATTGCTGACCAATCGTCGCATACGCGCGGGCGAAACACTCCTTTTTCTGGACGAAATACAGGCGGCGCCGGAGGCGATCGTGGCACTACGCTATTTCCACGAGGAGATGCCGCTCCTGCATTTGATCGGGGCCGGCTCATTGCTCGAGTTCACGCTGGCCGACGCGACGTTTTCCATGCCCGTGGGTCGCGTGGAATACATGCATATCGGCCCGCTGCAATTCGAGGATTTCCTGAACGCGATGGGCGAGACAGCGCTCGCCGGATGGCTACGGGAAGTGTCGCTGGCGGAACTCGCCAAGGCCGCCCCGATTCCCGCGATTCACGATAAATTCGTCGCGCTGCTGCGTCAGTACTGGGTGGTCGGCGGATTGCCGGAGGCGGTGGCGAATTACGCCGCGGACCGAAGCTTCAGCGAAGTCACTCGCCTACAGCAGAACATCGTCGCCACCTATCGCGATGATTTTGGCAAATACGCGCACGGCGCCCTGAAGACTCGCGTTCAGCTCGTGTTCGATCGGTTACCCAGTCTCGTGGGACGTAAATTCAAATATGCCAACGTGAGCCACGATCATCGAGCCGCGGAACTCGCCACCGCTTTACGGCAGCTCTGTATGGCGCGGATAGCGTACAAAGTGCACCACACCGCGGCAAACGGCGTACCGCTCGGCGCGGAAGCGGACGAGCGGCAGTTCAAGCCGCTGTACATGGACGTCGGTCTCATGTGCGGCGCGCTCGGGCTCAACCTGCTCGATCTGCAACGAGATGACCTGAACCTCGTCAACAATGGCGCCGTGGCCGAACAGTTCATCGGACAGCATTTGCTCTACAGCGGCGCATCCTATGAAACCCCGGCGTTGTACTGCTGGATGCGGGAGGCGCGGACTTCCTCGGCGGAGGTGGACTACGTGATCGCGCAGGGGCAGCAAATTCTGCCGGTGGAAATCAAGGCCGGAAAATCGGGCACGCTGAAGTCGCTGCACATTTTTCTCGAGGAAAAGCATCGACGCTTAGGTCTGCGCTTCAATGCGGCTCCACCCAGCTTGCTGCGCGGCGCACCATTTCCAGGGTCTCCGGAGCAACGGTATGACTTGTTGTCGCTGCCGCTATACATGGTAGGACAGACACGTCGGCTGTTGGGCGATTACATCGGCTAGAGCGCAGGCCCGCCCGCCAGCCCTTGCGCGAGTCGCCGTCGGGCACGGATCGCGCCAATCGCGTAGAGCGCGGCGCCGCCGAGGAAAAGCACCGTCGTCAAACCCGCTACCTTCAGTATCGACAGCGTCGGGTGTTCTTCCTCCGGCGGCGGCACGAAAGAGATCGCCATGGAGGCGACGGTCGTCGCGATGCCGAGGAGTGCAATCGCCACGAGTACCGGTCGACCGCCGGGGATCCGTGATTCGCCCATGCCTGAAGGCCCGGCGGACAATTTGATGGCCGCGCCGAACAGGAGCAGGAACGGGAACATCGAGGCGACGATCATCATTTCGATGAGCACGGCGTAGGCGCCCCGGACCGACGTGCCGCTCTGACCGAGGACCACCAGCGATGCGACGACGATCACCTGCGTCCAGATCGCGACGGCGGGGGAGCCGTACTTGGGGTGCAGCTTGGTGAAACCGCCGGGCAGGTAATGATCCACGCCCGCCGCGGTCGGCAAGCGAGCCAGGGCACCGATCCACAGGCAGGCGCTGCCGATCCGGTCGAAAGCGACGAACAGTCCGCCAATCGGAATGAGCCAGGCCAGACCCAGCCGGGCTGCGGCTTCGCGGATGGCTTCCATCACGCCGTACACCCCTTCCGCCCGATCCGGCGGAATCGCCAGCAAGATGCTCGCGGTCCCTACGAGATAAATACCGACGATCATCGGAGCCGCCAGCTTAAGCGCCTTGGGCACCGTGCGGCGGGGGTCGCGGATCTCGCCGCCCATGAACGACGCGGCTTCCGGCCCGGTGAACGCAAAGGCGAGGGTCGTCCAGAAAATGACGTCGGCGAGGCGAAATGTGGGAGTCATGGTCTGCCGGTTGAATGGTGTCGCCGAGCCGAACCGCCAATAGGTCGCGAGTCCGAGCACGATGAGCAGCACCATGCCACCCCAACGGGCGACCGCCCCGGCGCCGTTCAACCACTTCGCGATCCGGAGGCCCCGAACATTGAGAACCGCGGACACGAGCAGAGTCACTATCGAGAATGCGATGAAATAGCGTGGCCCCGCATCGGCTTCCGGACTGCCGGGCAACGAGAGCAAAACTGCGCCGGCGCCGAAGTAAAGAACGCTCGGCAGGAAGGCCAGAGTGCCGCTCCAATAAGTCCAGCCGGTCATGAAACCGGCGAAGGGCCCGAAGGCACGCCGGGTCCACGCGTACAGACCCCCCTCGTCTGGATACCGCGCAGAGAGGAAAACCACCGTAACCGCGATCGGCAGCAGCATCCCGATCGCGCCTAATACCCAGACGATGAGCGAACTCGGGCCCGATGAGGCCGCCGTCGCGGTCCACTGCAGGGTGCTTCCGGCGGTCACCATGAAGAGCGTGACATCCGCGAGCCCCATGACGCGCGGCGGCTTGGTCAGCGGGGGCGCAGGCGTCGAGGGTTGTTGATCTGACACCGCAGCCGCTCGCTCGCTATGGGGACGTCAACCCTCATTGTGAGCAGGCGTAGCTCATCCGGCAAGCGCAGCGTGGCAAGAGCCGTGTCGGATTCTGGAAGACTACCTCACGGGGGACTAGGTGGAGGCGGGCTTCGTGAACAGGTAATGCGAAACCAGCCATTCCTGGCCGCCCGCGTAACCCCAGAGCTCCGCGCAGGACATGAAGAAGACCCGCCAATACACCCACCAGCGGCGCGCCTGATCGGCGCCGTACGTTGCCGCGAAGATCGGTTCGATCGCCGCGCGATGGCGATCCATGTTCTGCAGCCAGTGCTCGCTGGTGCGGCTGTAGTGGTGGCCGTCGACCTGCCAATGGTCGCGCAGTTCCAGGTCTTTCTGGAAATACAGCAAGAGGTCATCGCTCGGCATGATGCCGCCGGTGAAGAAATACTTCGCCATGAAATCGCTTTCGTCGCGCACTTCGAACGGATAGGCGTAGGTCTTGTGCGTGAAGATATGCACGAACAAAGTCCCCGCCGGCTTGAGCCAGCCGGAGATCTTGTGCATCAGCGTCTCGTAGTTGCGCATGTGCTCGAACATCTCGACCGAGACCACCCGGTCGAATTGCGCGGCTTCGGGGAAAGTCAGCTGATTGACGTCGCAGGTGATGACTTCGAGGTTCTGCAGGCCGCGCTCCGCCGCACGCGCATCGATGAAGCGCTTCTGAGTGCGCGAATTGGAGACCACCGTGATTTGCGAGCGGGGATAGTGCTCGGCCATCCAGAGCGACAGCGAACCCCAGCCGCAGCCGAGCTCGAGAATCCGGTCGCCGTCCGCCAGCCCCGCGCGTTCGGCGGTCAGCTCGAGCATATTCGCCTCGGCCTCATCGAGGCTGTCGGCCGGGCTGCGGTAATACCCCGATGAATACTTGAGGTGCCGGCCGAGCACGAGTTCGAAAAAGCCGCAGGGCAGCTCGTAGTGCTGCTGGTTGGCTTCGCCCGTATTGATGGCGATCGGGCTTTGGCGCAGGCGCGCGATCAATTTCATCAAATGCTGTTGCTGCGCCTCGAGGCTCCCTTTGTGCTCCTCGCGCAGCCGCTCTTTCAGCAGCCGGCGAATGCCGAACCTGATGAGAAAGTCCGGCAATAGGCCGCGCTCGAGCAGGCGCAGGGACAAGGACATCGGCATCGGTATGGCGGCGGTGGTCATCGACGTGGTACTACCCTGGTTTGAATCGACGCCCGCTCGACAGACACGGGCGCCGGCAATTTATAGAACACGAACACGGCATGCTCAACGATTCCGGGCGGCCAGCACGTCCGAAACCGGTTGGCCCGGGCGCAACCGCCATAGCTGCAGCAAGACATAAGTCGACATAGCCATATTGCCCAACAGCATGATGGCGATGAACCAGCCGATCCGCGGCAACCAGCGCGTCTCCTTGAAGAGCACCCAGACATAAAAGGTCAAGAAGCCGAAGTATGCATCCATCAGCGTGGCGATGGTCCAGTAACGGTCGGGACCCGACGTGAGTCCGCCCCATTGCAGTACCGGTTGCTTCGTGCTCGCCCATCCGGTGTACAGCGCCAAGGATAGAAAGATGCAAGAAAACAGGATTTTCAGGGTGGTTTTATTCGGCATGGAGGCAACGCTCTTCCGGTGTATTCGCTCAACGTTACCCATCGGATGCAAGGATGCTACAGTCGGTTCATCCCTGGGAGAATCTAAGAATGTCCAATGAAAGCGCGATCCGCCGCGACGTCGGGGCCATTGCCCTGATGTTCACCGGCTTGGGTTCTATCATCGGGTCCGGATGGCTGTTCGGCGCCTGGCGCGCCGCCCAGCTCGCGGGACCGGGTGCAGTCTACTCCTGGATCATCGGCGCTGTGATCATCCTGTTCGTCGCCTTTACGTACGCCGAGCTCGGCGCCATGTTTCCCGAGTCAGGAGGTGCGGTGCGCTATGGCCACTACTCGCACGGCTCGCTGGTCGGGTTCGTCGCCGGGTGGGCCGCGTGGATCGCCATCGTATCGGTCATCCCGGTGGAGGCCGAAGCCTCGGTGCAATACATGAGTTCCTGGCCCTGGAGCTGGGCGCAGCAACTCTACGTGCACGCCGCCAATGGCCAGGGAGAATTGACCCCGGCCGGCCTGTCGATCGCCGCGGTGCTGGTGGTGATCTATTTCTTGCTCAATTTCTGGAGCGTGAAGATCTTCGCCAACACCAATAGCGCGATCACCTTCTTCAAGCTGATCGTGCCGGCGGCCACCGCGGTCGCGCTGATGTGCACCGGTTTCCATTGGGACAATTTTCACGTCGGCATTCACGGCGGCGAGCATGTCGGCAACATTGCCGCGGTTCTCACGGCGGTGGCCACCAGCGGCATCGTGTTCAGCTACAACGGCTTCCAGAGTCCGGTGAACCTCGCCGGCGAGGCACACAACCCCGGACGCAGCGTACCGTTAGCCATCTTCGGCTCGATTGCGCTCAGCACCGTGGTGTACTTGATGCTGCAAGTCGCCTTCATCGGCGCCGTCGGCCCCGAACATCTGCGCGAAGGCTGGGCGGGACTGGAATATAGTTCGCCGTTCGCGCAGCTCGCACTCGCGCTCAATCTCAACTGGCTCGCCCTCCTGCTGTATGCCGACGCCTTCGTGAGTCCGAGCGGCACCGGTACGACTTATACGGCGACCACCGCGCGCATGATCTACGCCATGGAGCGCAGCGGCACCGTCCCCGAAGTCCTCGGCCGGGTGCATCCGCGTTACGGAATTCCGCGCCCGGCCATGTGGTTCAACCTGGCGGTGTCGTTCATTTTCTTATTTTTCTTCCGCGGTTGGGGCAAGCTCGCGGCGGTGATCTCGGTGGCGACCATCATCACCTATCTCGTCGTGCCCGTGAGCGTCATGGTGCTCAGGCGCACGGCGCCCGACCTAAATCGGCCGTTGCGTGTACCGGGCCTCGCCGTGCTCGCGCCGGTGGCCTTCGTGCTCGCCACCTTGATGCTGTTCTGGGCGCGCTGGCCGCATACCGGTGAGATCATGCTGCTGCTCATTCTGCCGCTGCCGGTGTACCTGTATTACCAGGCCAAGGCGGGGTGGCGCGACTTCGCCCGGCCGCTCCGCGCGGCCATGTGGTTGATCGGCTACCTGCTGGTGATCACCGCGTTGTCGTGGGCCGGCAGCAAGGAATTCGAAGGGCACGACTATATCGGTTACGGCTGGGATCAACTGTGCGTGGCGATCGCCGCGGTGATCTTTTATGCCTGGGGCGTACGCAGCGGCTGGCGGACGCCGGCGATCGAGGCGGCGGAACGCGATGGTCAAACCAATTCGATATCCGTCGATTGAATGCGCTTGACGCCGTGCTCGGTCATCGTCTTCCAAGCGGCGGCGACCGAGCCGTTGAGGTCGATTCCGCGGCAGGCATCCTCGATCACATAGGTATCGAATGACGCTTTGCGCGCGTCGAGCGCGGTCCACGCGACGCAGAAGTCGGTCGCGAGCCCGGTCACGAACACGGTGTCGATGCCCCGCTGCGACAGATACCCTTGCAGGCCAGTCGAGGTCTTTCGATCCGCCTCTTCGAACGCTGAGTAGCTGTCGACATCCTTGTGGAAACCCTTGCGCAAGATCAATTCGGCCTGCGGAATATCGAGCTGCGCGTCCAAGGCCGCGTCGGGCGTGCCCTGCACGCAGTGATCCGGCCACAGCGCCTGATCGCCGTAGGCCAGCGTGATGGTCTCGAAGGGTTTCTTGCCCGGATAGCTGGAAGCGAACGAAGCATGCCCCGGGGGGTGCCAGTCCTGCGTCAAGACCACGTTTTGAAATGCCTTCGCGATCCTGTTGATGACCGGCACGACGTCCTCGCCATGCTTGACGGCGAGGGTGCCGCCGGTGACGAAACAGTTCTGCACATCGACGACGATCAGCGCACTGCTTGCGCCGGGCTTGATCTTGGCCGTTCGCGCCCAGGCGGTGCCTTGCAGGCCGGCGGCCCAGTACAGTCCCGCGCCCGACAAGGCTCGCAACGCGGCGCGGCGACTCAACGAACTCGCTTTCATCATGCTTCGACCGTATGAGGCGATCTAAATCGCAGGGTATATTACCGGCGGACTCTACAGCCAACTCGATTTGGGAGACAACGCCTTTGACGGACTGCGCACCGATCCGGCTTCACGTCAACGGATGTACGCACACCCTCGAGATTCGCGCCGCGACACCGCTGCTCAATGCGCTGCGCAATGACCTCCATCTCAATGGACCCAAGTTCGGCTGCGGACTCGGAGAGTGCGGCGCATGCGCAGTGCTCATCGACGGGGAGTGCGTGCGCGCCTGCGTGGTGCCGGTCGGGAATGTCGGCGAACGTCAAATCGTGACGCTGGAGGGCATGGGGAGCGTCGACCGGCCGCACCCGATTCAACAGGCCTTCATCACGGCGCAGGCGGCGCAATGCGGCTACTGCCTCAACGGCATGATCATGGCCACGAAGGCGCTGCTGGATCGCAACCCTAGCCCGAGCGAGTACGAGATCCGGCAGGCGCTCAAGTATCATCTGTGTCGCTGCGGTACTCATCTGAGATTCTCGAGGCGGTAAGGCTCGCGGTCCTCGCTTTGCAAACGCAAACGCAAACGCAAACGCAATCTCAATACCAAAATCATACCCAGTCCCAGTCCCAGTCCCAGTCCCAGTCCGAGTCGCAGTGCCAAACTAAGGTGCCGCGCGCATCTTGAGCGAATCGCAGTTACCCGGGGCACCGCGCCTACTTCCCGATCGGCCGGGTACGCTCAGCGTGGTGCGGCCGGCGGCGGGCCGCGATGAAGTCGAAGTGTTCTTGGTCATCGCGGACGACGGCAGCGTCACCGCGTTCAATGGCCATGTCGACTTGGGCACGGGGGTGCGAACCGCCTTGGCGCAGATCGTCGCCGAGGAACTCGACCTGCCGGTCGAGCGCATCACGATGGTGTTGGGCGATACCGGCCGCGTTCCGGATCAGGGACCGACCATCGCGAGTGAAACCATCCAGATCTCAGCCGTGCCGCTGCGCCGGGCCGCGGCGCAGGCGCGACAGTTCCTGCTCGAGTTGGCCGCCCTCAAGATGGGGCGAGACATCGCAGAGTTGCGCACCGCCGACGGCTGGGTGCTCGCGGGTGACGGTAACGCTAGCGCAGGGGGTGAGGCTGGCGCTGGCGTTGCGGGTGAGGCTGGGCGTGAGGCTCAGGCGGGCGCTGGGGGCGGCGCCCGGGTGAGTTACCAGAGCTTGCTCGAGGGCCGCACCGATCGTCTCGTGCTGTCGGATGCTGTATCGGTCAAGGCCGTCGCGGACTACCGGGTGGTGGGACGCAGCGTGCAGCGCGTCGATATCGCCGCCAAGGCGACCGGGGAGGCGGTGTACGTGCACGACGTGCGCTTGGCCGGGATGCTGCACGGTCGTGTGGTGCGGCCGCCCTATGCGGGAGTCGACAGCGGCGCCTTCGTCGGCGCGAGTTTATTGAGCGTGGATGAGTCGTCGGTCGCGGAGCTACCCGGCGTCGTGGCGGTGGTCGTCATCCGCGACTTCATCGGCATCGTGGCGATGCGTGAGGAGCAGGCGGCGACGGCGGCGGAGCGCCTGCGCGTCGCGTGGAAGAGCGCTCCCCCGGCGCCGGACTTGAACGATGCGCGCGCCGCACTCGAGTCAAACCCGAGCAAGCCCCGCACGCTGCTCGACCGCGGTGCGGTCGACAGGCGGCTCGAGGAAGCCGGCACTCGGATGCGGCGTACTTATGTCTGGCCGTATCAGCTGCACGCCTCCATCGGTCCATCGTGCGCAGTGGCTGATTATCGCGACGGGGCGCTCAAAGTCTGGTCGGGAACGCAGAACCCACTGCCGCTGCGCGCGGATTTGTCGCTGCTCATGGATCTACCGCAGTCCGAGATAGAGATCGTTCGGCTCGAAGCCTCCGGCTGCTATGGCCGCAACTGCGCCGATGACGTGGCGGCGGACGCCGCCCTGTTGTCGCGCGCGGTCGGCCGTCCGGTGCGCGTGCAACTCACCCGCGAACAAGAGAATCTCTGGGAACCGAAGGGCGCGGCGCAGGTCATGCAGGTCGACGGTGGGCTCGCCGCCGACGGCACGGTGGCGGCCTACGATTTTTCGACCTGCTACCCGTCGAATGCCGCGCCGACGCTGGCGTTGCTGCTCACCGGCGCACTGCCACCGGTGGCGACGGTCTCGGACATGGGCGACCGCACCGCGATTCCGCCGTATCCATTCGAGCATATGCGGGTGGTGGTCCACGACATGGCGCCCATCGTGCGCGCGTCGTGGCTGCGTGGCGTCTCGGCGATGCCCAATAGCTTTGCGCATGAGTGCTACATCGACGAACTGGCGGCGGCCGCGCACGTCGACCCGATCGAATTCCGGCTGCGATTGCTGGACGATGAACGCGCCGCGGATTTGATCAAGGCGGTGGCGCGCCGTGCCGGCTGGCAGGCACGCACCGAACCGCGGTTGGAACTCTCGAGTGACGGCCGGCGGCGCGGCCAAGGCGTGGCCTACGCCCGCTACATTCACGGCAAATTTCCCGGCACCGCCGCGGCCTGGTCGGCCTGGGTGGCTGAGGTCGACGTCGACGTCGATTCCGGCGAAGTGCAGGTGTCGCGCGTGGTGGTGGGCCAGGACACCGGGCTCGCGATCAATCCCGCGGGCGTGCAGCATCAAATCCACGGCAACGTGATCCAGTCGATCAGCCGCACGCTCAAAGAACAGGTGAGCTTCGACGGCGCATCGACCACGAGCCGTGAATGGGGCGCCTATCCGATTCTGCGTTTTCCCGAGGTTCCCGTCATTCAAGTGGTGATGATGCCGCGGCCGCAGGAACCGCCGCTCGGCGCCGGCGAATCGGCCTCGGTGCCGAGCGCCGCCGCGATCGCCAACGCCATCTTCGATGCCACCGGCGTGCGCCTGCGCGAGCCGCCGTTCACGCCGGAGAAAGTTCGGGCGGCATTGCGCGCGGCCGGGGATCCCAGGCTTCGAGCGCTGCGCGGTCAGGCGGCAGAGAGCGGCGTGTTGGGCGAACGTGGTGAGCCGGGCGAGTACCCGGAATTGGACGAGCGCCCAGGAACGGGCGAGGGCGGGGATTCCCTCGGCCGCCGGCGCTCAGGCGCGGACGCGGATGCCGTCAGACTTGCAGAACTGCGCGCGCTCGGTGCTCCTCCTCAACGGCTGCCGCGGTCACCACCTTGGATGCGGCGGCTCGGGGTCGGCTTTGGCGTGGCCATCGGCCTGGCAGCCGGACTCGCGACCGCGCTGTTCGGTGGGCGCGCACAGATTGCGCCGACGGCGGGGCCGGATCCGAGCTTGTATTCGGTGGAGGCGATCGCCCGCGGGCGGCAGCTCGCGGCGCTCGGGGATTGCGCTGTCTGCCACACGGCGGTCGACGGTGTGCCAAATGCCGGCGGGCGACGTTTGGACACGCCGTTCGGCGCGGTCTATGCGACGAACATCACGCCGGATGTCGATACCGGGATCGGCAGCTGGTCGTATGCCGCCTTCGAGCGCGCGATGCGCGAGGGCTTGCATCGCGATGGGCGACATTTGTACCCCGCGTTTCCCTACACCGCTTTTGCGAGGACCGCGGACCGCGATCTAGAAGCGCTGTACGCCTATTTGATGTCGCAGCCGCCGGTGCGAGCGGCCGTACCGGCGACGCGGTTGGCGTTCCCGTTCAATATGCGGCGCCTGCTCACGCCCTGGAATGCCTTGTTTCTGCGCGCGGGCGAGTTCGTGCCGGATCCGGCGCGCTCCGCGCAGTGGAATCGGGGCGCGTATCTGGTCGAGGGGCTGGGTCATTGCGGCGGGTGTCATTCGCCGCGCAACGTTCTTGGCGCGGAGCGGGGCGGCTCGCGGTACCTGGCGGGCGGCCGCGCGGAGGGTTGGGACGCGCCGCCGTTGACGGCGCTCAATGCGGCGCCGATTGCGTGGAGCGAAGCCGAATTGTTCGCGTACCTGCGAACCGGCACGTCGCGCTTCCATGGGAGTGCCGCCGGCCCCATGCAGGCGGTGGCGGCGAATCTCGCGCAGTTGCCGGAGGACGATGTGCGCGCGATGGCGCACTACCTCGCATCGTTCAACGCGCAGTTGCCGGCGGCGGCGCAGCAGGACATGGCGCAGATCCTCCAGGCGCGCGCGCTGCGTGCCGACGATCGGGCGCACGAGGCGGGTGCGCGCTTGTTCGAAGGCGCTTGCGGGTCCTGTCATGATCCGCAAACGGCGTCGATGTCGGCGTCATTGCCGTCGTCGTCGGCCGGGATGGCTGGGGCGGCCGGGGCGGCTGGGGCGGCTGGGGCGGCTGGGGCGGCCGGGGCGGCCGGGGCGGCTGGCGCGGTGAGGTCGTCACTGGCGCTCAACACCAATATTCACAGCGCCAGCCCGAACAATGTGCTGCGCGCGGTGCTCGATGGGGTGAATGTGCCGTCCTTGGGTCCGGCGGGCGCGATGCCGGCCTTTCGGGACAGCTTCGACGATCGACAGGTTGCGGAGTTGACGGCGTACCTGCGCGCTCGCTTCGCGAGCGACAAGCCGGCTTGGAGCGGACTGGCCGACGCCGCAGCTCTGCAGCGCAACGCCGAGCGGCATTAGGCGCATGCACGATGCCTTTCGGCCTGAGCACGGTCCACGCGACGGCGAGTGGTCAGCGAGAGCCAAAGGGCATGAACGAGCAGGTGCGGCAACGCTCAGAGCGAACGCCCCGCCGGTCGAGCATTGCGGGTCCCGCGATGCGATACTTCCGACACCACAAGACACCGCACCGGAGGCCCCGCACCGGCATGAACGAACCTTCGACCGAACACACCCGGGTCGACCACGTCACCGAAGACGCGGATCCCGCGCTGTCGGTGACGGCGGGTCCGACGCTGCTCGAGAGTACGACGACGCCGCGCGCGAACTCCGCCAAAGTCCGCTGCGACGCCTGTCCGGTACTGTGCAATATCAGCGAGGGGCGCACCGGCGCCTGCGATCGCTGGGGCAATGTCAATGGCCTGCTGACCCGAGTCGATCCCTTGGTGCTGTCGCGGCACTCGATGTCAGGCGGCACGCACCCTGGGCATTTAACGCCAGGGCACACGGCGCCGGGGCAGGACTCGATAGGGCAGGTGTCGCCGGGGTACGTGGCGCCAAGGCACTCATCAGCGGACGACGAGGCGTCCGTGTTCCTGACCGGCGTGGGCGCGGGCACGACGTACCCCGACTACAAGCCGGCGCCGTTCATCGTCGCGAGCCGTCATGAGGCGGTGGATGTCGTGACCGTGGTCACCGAGGGAATTTTCAGCTACTGCAGCTTCAAGGTAAAAATAGACACCGATCGTTATCTCGGCCCGGAGCAGGGCAACATTCGCTACAACGGGGAGGTCGTAGGGCATGTGACCACCGCCGAGTACGGCTCGCAAATGTTGTCGATCGGCGGCGTGCATCATCTGACCGGCGGCAGCAAAAAAGAAGGCCGCCAAACGTGCGAACTCATGGCGGCGCTCGGCAACAAGCAAGCCGTGGAGTTGACGATAGACGGTGGCTCGACGCTTACGGTGCAGTCAGGCGCCGCGCCCATCGTGAACGGCGTCCCGGAGAGCCGCATGCGCGTCGGTTGCGGGTCGGCGACGATCGGCATTTTCGCCAAGCAATGGGAGGGCATCATCGACGAAGTGGTGGTCGTGGACGATCACATCACCGGGGTGCTCACCGAGCATCAGGCGGGAAAATACTTAGGCGTTCGTGCCTCGGGCATCGAACTCATCGGCCGGCGCTCCACGCCGGGGCGTTACTTCAAGGTCGCCAATCCGGGTACGGGCTGGGGCGGCACGGATATCACGGATCCGGCGTCCATCATTGCCGGGTTCGACGCGGAGGTCACCTGGCCGGGCCTTAGGCTGCTCATGGTGTCGACGACCGGGGAACACGCCGAATACTTCGTGCTCGACGAGCAACTGGTGCCGCGTCCGGCGCCGATGCCGGCGGAGGTGAAGCTGGCGGTCGAGCACATCGCCGAGAATTGCGAGCCGGCGCTGTGCACGGTGCTGTTCGTCGGCGGGGCCGGCGGCAGCTTGCGCGCGGGCGTCACGACGAGCCCGGTGCGGCTCACGCAGGCCATCAAGGACGGTGTGGTCAATGTGACCTGCGGCGGCGCGCCGGTTTACGTCTGGCCGGGCGGCGGAATCACGGTGATGGTGGACGTGGCGCGGATGCCCGATCGATCGTTCGGCACGGTGCCGACGCCCGCCATCGTCGCGCCGATCGAATTCAACATGTCACTGGCGGACTATCGGGCGCTCGGCGGCCACATGGACAGCGTGCAGGCGCTGACCGATGTGCTGGCGCGGGAAGAGTCGCGCCTCAAGCGCGTGGATACCGCGAATCCATGGCCCGTGGGCCGCAAGGCGCTGCTCGGATGACCGGGGCGAGCGGCGGCGCCGCCTGCGGCCGACTCGGTCCGAATCGCTGGCATTTCCAGCACGGACCCATCGATCTGATCATCGACGTCGAGGCGGATGTGGATGCAGGTGCGCGCGCGATCGCGGATTGCTGGCGGCAGTTTCAGGACGTGTTGCCGGGGCTGGTACAGGAGCTGCCTGAGCTGCGCCGGCCGCTCCGCCCTCGATCGGCGCTGCATGGGCGCGCGCCGCTGCACGGTCTCATGGCGCCGCAGGGGCTCGCGCAGACGCAGGGGCTCGCGGAGACGCAGGGGCCAGCGATGCGTGGTCCCGTGGCGCGGCGCATGCTGCGCGCCTGCGCGCCCTTTGCCGATGAACGCTTCATCACGCCGATGGCGGCGGTGGCCGGCGCGGTGGCGGATGAGCTGATCGCGGTGTTCGATCGGCCGGGCGTCACGCGCGCGTGTATCAACAATGGCGGAGACATCGCGCTGCTGTTGTCGCCGGGTGCGAGTTATCGAGTCGGCATTTGCTCGGAACTCGATGGCTGTGCGCAATTCGACGGCAGCACCCCGTACGATGGCTGCGCACGACTCGACCGCAGCACCCGATACGATGCCCGCGCACAACTCGACGGCGGCGCCTTCGCGTCCAAGGGTGTGCCGCTGAGCAGCGTCTTCACAGTGCATGAGGACACGCCGGTTCGCGGCATCGCGACCAGCGGCTGGCGGGGCCGCAGCTTCAGCTTAGGCATCGCCGACAGCGTCACCGTGCTCGCCGCCAACGCGGCGGCGGCGGATGCCGCGGCCACGTTGATTGCGAATGCGGTGAACTGCGATCACGCGGGGATCGTGCGCAGGCCGGCCGACCAATTGAAGGATGACACGGACTTGGGCGCGCTGCGGGTGACGGTCGACGTGCCCTCGCTGCCGGCGGCCGCGGTTGCCGCCGCCTTGGCGAGCGGCCGCGCGGAGGCCGAGCGCTGGCGCGATCGCGGACTGATCCATGCGGCGGCGATGGTTCTGCAAGGAAAGACGGAGCTGGTGTTGCCGCGACAAGTCCCGCCGCGGCGAGTGCTGCGGCGAGTGCTGCGGCGAGAAGGCGGCGCTTCGGCCGCAGAATCGGGCGCCGTGGTTTTTGAGCCCGCAATGTTTGGGGTGGCAGTGATTGAACAGGCAGTCACCGAGTCTGCGGCGCTCGAAGCGACTTCTGTCGAAGCGGCAGTGGTCGAAGCGGCAGTGGTCGAAGCGGCAGTGGTCGAAGCGGCAGTAGTCGAAACGGCGGCAGCCTAAGGGGCAGCGGCATGATCGATATTTTGCGAATGTTCACGCACGTGGAAGAGATCTTTCACGAGTTCGGGCCGGCGCCCGCGCAGCCATTGCGCCGCGGCGGTGCCGTGGCGGTCATCAAGAATCCGTTCGCGGGACGTTATGTGGCGGACATCGCGCCGTTCATGGAGGAGTTGAAGCCGTTAGGAGTGGAACTCGCGCATCGGCTGCTGGGCGCGCTCGGCTGTGGCGCGAGCGACGTGCAGGGCTATGGCAAGGCCGCCATTGTCGGCGCCGCCGGGGAACTCGAGCACGGCGCTCTTTGGCATGTACCGGGCGGCTACGGCATGCGCGAAACGCTGGGGTGGAAGGACGATGCGGTGGAGGGCACCGGTGCCGGGACCGGCAGCGGTGCAGCCGGCGGCGGCCGCAGCAGCGGCGGTGGTGGTGGTGGTGGTGCGGTTGGGGATCGCGGTGCCGGTGCGGGCGGCGTTGCAGGCCAACCGGGCAATGCACTCGCCATCGTGCCGTCGACCAAGAAGGTGGGGGCACCCGGAGCGGCGATCGACGTGCCGCTGACGCATTTGAATGCGAGCTATGTGCGCAGTCATCTCGATGCCATCGAGATGCGCATTCCCGGCGCGCCCGCGGCGGACGAAACAGCCTATATTCTGGTGATGAGCTTGGGTCCGCGCATTCACGCAAGACTCGGTGGACTGGGCGCCGCGCAGATTGAGCGCTGGGACGGGCAGAAATGATGCGGTCGTCAACCTGGGCGATCGCCTAAACCGACATTGCCCCGCCGACTCCAACGGCCGTTGGCCCACCCTCATGAACTGGCTCAGCGGCCACGGGGCACGCGTTGTGCGGCGACACCGTTCGCGCGTCGTGGCGGTCGGATCAACACCAGACGATAGGAGTTACATGATGTACTCCACCGCCAGCATAGTGGCTATGCTGGTGCTCGCAGGGCCTTCTGCGAACGGGCCCGCGAGAATTGTCGAACGGCCGAACGCAACCCAACAATTCGTCAGAGTTGCCTGCCGAGAGTAAGGTATCTGCCAGGAGTGAGGTGTGGATGAGCGCTGCGATTCGTAAGCTGGTGGTGCAGGTGGATGAGACGCGCGTCGAGATGGGCCGGGTGGTGGAGCCTGCCGTGCGGCGGGCGGTGGCGATGGCGGTGATCGCCAATCCGTTCGCGGGGCGCTATGCGGAGAATCTCGAGGAGCTGACGGCGATCGGCGAGGAGCTCGGGGGGTTGTTGGGCGCCAAGTGCGTCGCGGCCCTGGGCATTCGGCCGGATCAGGCCCAGAGCTACGGCAAGGCGGCCATCGTCGGGGAAGCCGGCGAACTCGAACACGCGGCGGCCATTTTGCATCCCAAGATGGGTGCGGCGCTGCGGCGCGAGGTCTCCTCGGGGGCGGCGCTGGTGCCGTCGGCAAAGAAAATGGGCGGCCTCGGCACGGCCATCGACGTGCCGCTGGGCCACAAGGATGCGGCTTATGTGCGCAGTCATTTCGACGCCGTCGAGGCGCGTGTCGCGGACGCACCGCGGGCAAACGAGATCGTGGTCGCGATTGCGGTCACGGACGGCGGCAGGCCGCTGCCGCGAGTCGGCGGACTGACGGTCAAGGAAATCAAGGGCCAGGACGGGCTGCGCTGATGTCGGGCGCAACCGAGTCAGCCGGCACCGACACACGCACCGGCTCGGGCAGTGGCAGCGGCGGTAGCGGCAGCCGCGCTGGCAGTAGCGGTGGTGGCGGCACCGGCAGTGGCACCAGCGGTGGTGGGAGCAGCGGCAGTGGCGGGGGTGGCAAGGTCGTCATCACGAATGTGGGCTTGATGCTGTCCGGCGATATCGCCAAGCCCATTCTCGACGCCGACACCGTCGTCATCGAAGCGGGCCGCATCACGGCGGTTGCTCGGGCTGGCGAGTGCGATCTCGAGCGCGCGGACTTGCGCATCGATGCGCGGGGCACGACGCTCGCGCCCGGGCTCATCGACTCGCATGTGCATCCGGTGATCGGCGACTGGACGCCGCGGCAGAATCAAGCGGGCTGGATCGACTCGACCTTGAACGGCGGCGTGACGACGATGATTTCCGCCGGCGAGGTTCACTTGCCGGGCAGGCCCAAGGACATCGTCGGCCTCAAGGCGCTCGCCATCACCGCCCAGCGCAGCTTCGCGAATGCGCGGCCCGCCGGCGTCAAGGTGCTCGCGGGCGCGCCGGTGCTCGAACGCGGCATGGTGGAAGCGGATTTCGCGGAGCTCGCCGCCGCCGGAGTGACGCTGCTCGGCGAGATCGGCTTGGGGTCGGTCAAGGGCGGCGCCGAAGCCGGACAAATGGTGGCCTGGGCGCGCCGGCATGGTATCCAGAGCACGATTCACACCGGCGGCCCGTCGATTCCGGGCTCTGGGATGATCGACAAGGATGTCGTGCTCGAGGCGGATGCCGATATCATCGGGCACATCAATGGCGGCCACACGTCGCTGCCGTATGGCCAGGTGTGCGAACTGTGCGAGCGCTCGCGGCGCGGCCTCGAGATCGTGCACAACGGCAACGAACGGATCGGGATCTTGACCGCGCGCCACGCCCGCGAGCTTGGGTGTTCGGAGCGAGTATTGCTCGGCACGGATGGACCCGCCGGGTCCGGCGTACAGCCGCTCGGGATACTGCGCCTGATCGCGCTGCTCTCCAGCATGGCGGACATTCCCGCGGAAGAGGTGTTTTGTTATGCGACGGGCAATACCGCGCGCTTGCGGCAGCTCGACTCGGGGATGATCGCCGTCGGACGGGCCGCCGACCTCGTGTTCCTCGACCGCGCGCAGCACACCGCCGGACGGGACTTGCTGGACAGTGTGCGGCTCGGCGATATTCCTGGAGTGGGTATGGTGATGATCGACGGGGTGATTCGATGCCAGAGAAGCCGCAATACGCCGCCGGCGATCCAGATTCCGCTGGTGGTCGCGTGAGCGCGCGCCGTGGGCGTCACCCCGTGAGCGACCGGCGGTGAGCGTCCCTGTCAGCGCGAATGGGAGCGCCCCTGTCAGCGCCACTGGAGGCGCCGGTGGGGGCCGTGCGGATTTGCGAGCGCTCGTCGCGGCGAGTCCGATGAGCGCGCATCAGATTGCCGCGATCGCGGTGTGCGTGGGGCTCAACATGCTGGATGGGTTCGATGTGCTGGTGATGGCGTTCACGGCCGCCGGGGTCAGCGCCGAATGGAAGCTCTCGGGGGCGCAGCTCGGGGTGCTGCTCAGTGCCGGACTCGTCGGAATGGCGCTCGGGGCGTTATTTCTCGCGCCGCGCGCCGATCGTTTCGGCCGGCGCACCATCGTGATGACGTCGGTGGTGATCATCAGCGTCGGCATGCTGCTGTCCGGCTTTGCGGGCAGCTACGTGGAACTCGGGGTGCTGCGAGTGCTGACGGGAATCGGGATCGGCGGCATCCTCGCGAGCGCCACGGTGCTGGTGGCGGAGTATTCATCCAATACTTGGCGCAACACCGCGAGCTATATCTATACCTCGGGTTATTCGATCGGCGGAACGGTGGGCGGCGCGATCGCGGCCGTACTCATCGCGCGCTCCGGCTGGCGGGCGGCGTTCGAGTTTGGCGGCATCGTATCGTTGGCGATGTTGCCCATCGCTCATTGGCGATTGCCGGAATCGCTGGATTTTCTGATCACGCGGCAACCGGCGGGCGCGTTGCGCAGCCTGAATCGGCTGTTGCAGAAGATGCATCATGCTCCCGTCGATGCGTTGCCCGAGCCTGCCGCGCTCTCCGGGCCGGCGGCGGGTCCATCGATCGGTCGATTGTTCGCACCGCGGTTGGCGCGCTCGACCGCGCTCATCTGGATCGCGTTCTTCTTCATGATGGCGGGATATTATTTCGTCTTCAGCTGGACGCCGAAGTTGTTGACGGCGAGCGGACTCACGGCGCAGCAGGGCATCACCAGCGGGGTGCTGCTGAGTGTGGGCGGCATCTTCGGCACGGTGCTGTTCGCATTCATTGCTCGCAAGATCGATGTGCGCCGGCTGTGCGCGTTCTGCCTCATCGTCGCCAGCGCGTTGATGGGGGTGTTCGCCTTGAGCGCGCATTCACCGCTGGTCGGATTGCTCGCCGGCGTCGCCCTGGGCGGCATGGCGACCAGCGCGATGGCGGGTTTTTATGCGCTCACCCCGGCGCTATACGCACCGGCCTTGCGCACCACGGGGATGGGCTGGGGAATCGGAATCGGCCGTATCGGCGCGATCTTGGCGCCGCTGGCGACCGGGATGCTGGTTGACCGCGGCTGGCATTCGGTCGAACTGTACTCGGCGTTTGCCGGCACATTCTTGATCGCGGCGCTCGCGCTCGGCGCCATGGTGCCCGGCGTCGGGCGCAGCCTGGCCGGCGCGCCCGCCGAGGCTTTGGGCGAAACTACAGCCAATTCCCCATGAGCAATTCCCCATGAGAATGAAGGGCGCCCAGTAGATTAAGGGGTGCGCATAGGGCGCGTGGGGATCGTTGACGGCGGCGGCTTGGGTGGTGCCGCCACGCGGGCGCAGCCTATAGGCCGCGCCCGCCCGGGGCTCAATCAAATGCCGGCTACATGAAACGCCGGCTGGCTATGTCAAAACTTGCCGGTGATGGTCAAGTCGTAGCTGCGCGGCGGCTGCCGCGTCAGGAAGTCGTTGCCGTAGAAGCCCTGGTCGTTCAAGAGATTGCGATTGTCGGTGAGGTTGTAGATCTCGAACTTGGCCGAGTAGTGCTCGAAGAAGTTGTAGAAGACGCCGGCGTTCAACGTGTACTGCCACGGGATGGTCGGTGGCGTGTAGTAGCCGTTGGCCGCAACAACGGCGTTCGATATCAGACCGCCGGGCCCGACCAAAGTGGGCGTCAAGAAAGACGCGGCCGCATTGGTCGCGCCGATATCGATGAAGCCTGCCTGGGTGGTCTGGATTGGACTGGTGATCTGCAGGTTGGCCTGGAATCCGAGCCCGCTATCCAGCTTGTAGTTGGCGAGGACGTTGAATAGATTCTTCGGCACGCCCGGAAGTGGGAATTTCTGAGTGCATGAGCTATTGCCCGAGACCTTACAGGTCTGCCACTGAACTTCCTCGCCAGCGCCATCGTAGTTGATACCGGGCTGCGCCGGGAAGTTCCAGAAGGTAAACGGCGTATCCGTCAACGTGTGCAGGAAGGAGTAGCTGGCGGTGGCGAAGAAATTCGAAGAGGGTTGGTAGTTGAGTTCGATCTCGGCGCCGGTGATGTGGGCCAGCGTCTGGACGAGGCCGCCCTGGCCGCTCGGCTCGGCACGCTCCTGCCTGAAGCCCGCGATCGACATGAAAAGCGCCTTGCCGAGGAGGTCGAACTTCATGCCCGCCTCTTCCAGCAGGGTGTTTTGGCGCAGCTGCGTGGTCGGGTCCACCCCTAAGGTGCCGACCGCGCCGTCGTTGGCGTTGGCGTACACATACTGGGCCTTGTTGTAGGTGAGATAGCCGGAGATCGCTGAGGTCGGGCTGTACACCACACTGATGTTGCCATTATACAGTCCATACCAGGACGTATGCTGCGATGGCGGGGTCGTTATGCAGAAGGTGCCGCAGCCAGGGTACGGACCATCGCCGTCGGCCAATCCCGCTGCGTAGAGAGGGTCAGAGTCGTTCAGCTGCACCAGATCGCCGCGCAGTCCATACAGCACGCTCCACTCCGGGGAGAACTGCAGCCGATGCTCCAAGAATATCGCGGCGTCCTGCAGATTGGAGTCGATGGTGCCGTTGGCGTAGGCGGTATAGGTCCCAGGGACGCCGTATTGCTGATGACCGAAGGCAGCGGTGTATGGAATCGCCCCGCCGTAAAGCTGGTTTGACGGGTTCGGGCCATTCGCGGGGAAGACCCACGTGTTGGGATTTGCGGACAGATCGTAAACGCTCACCGGCTCGTTGGCGAAGTTTTGGATATCGTCGACATGGGCGTAGCGATACGTGAAGCCGGCATCGACGTCGTTGTTCACGAAGCCGGTGGCGAACTTGATCTTGAAGTCGGTCTTGTTCTCGAGCGTATAGCTGCCGATTGCCGTATCGGCGTAGTAAGCCTCCACCTGGTTGTAGCGATTCATGTAGTCGTAGAACGTATTGTTCACGATGGAGAAGTTATCGGTGACTTTGAGGGTTTGGATGAGCTGCAGCATGGCGTGCTGCGAATGGGCGCCGTTGCCGGCCGGCTCATCGATGATGGTGCGGCCATTCAACACCGTGGTTCCGGTCAGGTCAATCTCCGTACCGAAGCCCGCGATCGGACTCACCGGGCCGCCGGTGAGGTACGTGCCGTTGTCGATGTTGAGCTGGTTCACCCGGTTGGCGCCGTCGTTCTCACGATACTTGGTGTCCGCGAAGTCGCCGTTGAGCGAGACGGTGTAATTTGGCGTGACGTCGATGACCACCGCGGCATAAATCGACTGCTGATGGAAATACATGTCGTTGTAGTAGCTGCCGCTGTCGTTGCTGGTGAAGCTCACGCGCCCCGCCACGTTCGAGGCGAGCGGTCCGCCCACATCGAACCCGGCGATGCGCTTCTGGAAGTTGTCGGCTTCGAGGTTGAACGTGGCCGCGAATTTGCTCATCGAGGGCATCTTGGTGGTGATGTCGATCGAGCCGCCCACCCCTGCTCCCGCGCCGCCCTGGACGCTGGCCGGGCCCTTGACGATGTCGATCGAATCCACCATGTTGAAGCTGATCGGGGCGCCATAACCGTTGAGCGTAAAGCTGTCGCGCATCCCGTTATAGAACATGTCCGCGAACTGGCCACGGATTTTGGGCACGTTTGGCTGGCCGAACGATGCGTCCGAATAGGCGCTCGCAGTCAGATAGGAGAATCCGCCGGGATTTTGGATGTCGAGTGCGTCGAGCTGCACCTTGGACAGCACGGTGTTGTTGCGCGGCGTGTCCATCACGCCCAAGTCGAGGCCATACGCCGAGTCGGATGTCACCGTGGTCGGCATGATCAGCTCGCCGCGCTTGATGCCGTTCACCACGATCTCGTCGAGATCGCCGGTCGATGCGGGCGCCGCCGTCGGCGCGGCGGGAGTTGTGTCGGCCGCCGACTCGGTGGAGTCGGCGGCGAGTGTCGTGTGCGCAACGGTGATCATTGAAAGCGACGCAATCACGGAGATACGAATCGAGTGAGTCAATGGCCACCTCATCCCTATTTAGTTGTGATCGCTCGATCCTATTGGCGCAAATAGGCGTGTGTCAATTGAGCAAATGATGTGTAGCAAAAATGCTTCAAAGTGCTTCAAAAGGCGCACTTTTGCGGAGCATTTACGTCTCATGTTCGCACCAACAACGTGCGCAACGGCGTGCCTGACTGCGGAATGATTCTTGCCACGCGCGGTGTCGCGGGGCGTTGCGATTCCGCAATTTTCTGAGCTATTCGGCTTGCGTTGCCGCCGGCTTTTTGAGGATGGCGTCGGTGGCGGACGTCGGCGGCACGAGCAGCGCGAGGCACACGGTGCCCACCGACAGCAGTAGCATGGCCCAGAAAGTGAGATTCAACGCGCGTTCGAGGGCGAAGCGGATGGACGCGTCGCCGGTGGCGACAGCGGTTGTGCTCAGTAATTGACGGAGCTGTTCTGAAGTGACCGGCGCCAGAGCACCGGAACGGCTCAAGCCGTGGTTGAGAACGGCGCCCAGCAGCGTGGCCCCGAGCGTACTGCCCACATTGCGCGAGAAGACATTCGACGCCGTGCCGCTGCCGCGCTGCGCGGGGTCGACGATTTCTTGTATGAGCACGAGGGAGGGCACGCTGATCAGGCCCATGCCGAAACCCATGATGAGAGATCCGATCGCGGCCATGAGCGGTGAAGAAGCGGGCGTCAATGCGACGAAGAATACGGCGCCGAGTGGTTGGAGCGCCGCCCCCGTCAACAGCAGGTGCCGCAGCGCAAAGCGGTGGAACAGTCGCGCGGACAGGGTAGCGCCGGCGGGCCAGCCGATGAGCATGGTGGTCAATGCGAGTCCCGCCATGGTCGGCGAGCGCTGCATGACGAGCTGTAGATAAATCGGTAGAAACGTGGTGAGTCCGATGAGCGCCATGCTGGCGAGCACGGCGACGCCGTTGGTCGCCGCGATGGGTCGGTGACTCCACAGCGCAAAGGACACGATCGGATGCGCGGCACGGCGCTCCACCAGGACGAAAACGACCGTGGCGACGCAGAAAAGCCCGGCCGCCGTAGCGAGCCCCATGGGATCGTGGTTGCCGAGTTCGGTGAGTGCGATCAACAGCGATGTGACGGCGACCGTGAAGGCGGCGGTGCCGCCGACATCGATGGAGCGGCGTTCACGCTGCGGGTCTTCTTGGAGGAAGCGGATGAATCCCGTCGCGGCGACCAGACCCACGGGAATATTGATCCAGAAAATCCAGGCCCATGACACCGCGTGGATGATGAGTCCGCCGAGTACGGGGCCGACCACCGCCGCGACGGCCCAGACACTCGCGAGGTATCCTTGGACCTTGCCACGTTCGCGCGCCGGATACAGGTCGGCGACGATGGTCATGGCGACCGGCTGCATCGCGCCGGCGCCGACCCCTTGAATCAGCCGGCAGGCGATCATGGCCGGCATGGACCAGGCGAAACCCGCCAATAGCGATCCGAAGAGGAAAATTCCGATCCCCACCAGCATCACCGGTTTACGGCCGTACACATCCGCGAGATTGCCGAACACCACCGTCATGGCGGATTGCGCCAGCAGGAACGAGGAAAAAACCCAGCTATAAAGACGCAGTCCGCCGAGATCCGCGACGATCTGCGGCATGGCGGTGGCCACGATGGTCGCCTCGATGGCGATGATGGCCATCGTCGTCATGACCGAGGCGATGACGAGCGCACGCGAGGATTTCAAGGTCGGCAACGGGCGGGTCTCGGTGTCTTCAGGCAGGCTTGATGGCTTTGAGATGTCCGGGTCGAAGTTCGCCGCGCATCAAGACGACCACCAGCTGACGCCAGTTCTCGATGAAGTGCCTCGCACGCTGTTCGCCGATACGTTCGACGATGGTGGCCTTGAGCGGCCCTTCCATCGCCAGCAGTTCTTGGCGCGCCAGATCGAGGTACCAGTCGTGCCGATCGCGAATGGTCACGTCGACGAAGCCCGCGGACCGCAACTCGGCGGCGCTTTCCTCGAGAGTTGCCATGTTGTAGGCGATCCCTTCCAAGCGGAAGTATTCCAGCATCGCGGGTGAGTAGGGCCCGGTGCCGCCGCGCAGCCAATCGCTGGCGATGAATCGTCCTCCCGGATTGAGCACGCGTAGAACCTCCGCAAAGATCTTCGGCTTGTCGGGAATCTGCACCAAAGAGTCTTTCGAGAAAACGACATCGAAACTCGAATCGGCGAACGGCAATGGTCCGCCGTCCACTCGCACGCCGCGGATGCGATCGGTCAAACCCGCACGCTCGATGCGGGACTGCATGCCGGCAAGCAGCGCCGGATCGATATCGATGCCGACCACGGACGCAGCTCGGTAGTCCTTCACCAAAAGCTCATCGATGGCCCCCAAGCCGCAGCCGACGTCGAGCACGGTGCAACCCGTGATGTCGCTGCCTTCGAACAGGCGTGCGAGTTCCGCCGCGCCGCCCGGGGATAAGAATCCGTCGCCCCAGATGATTTGCAGCAAGGCTTGCATGCCGTCATCGTATTCGCCGGGCTCGCTGGGCTGACCGATCTTGGCCGATTCCGTCGCGTTCATGTCCGCGGCCTCAGATGTCCCAGTAGTTGAAATAGTAGACGATGCCGACGCGAAAGATATTGGCGCTGAAACTTCCATGCGTGCTGTCGAGTGAGAGGCCGGAGAATGCGGCACAGGCTTTTGCCGCGCCGGAGCATATCCCCGTGGAGTCCGATCCCTTGCCGAGATTGGCGTGCAGATATTCGGCGCTGATCGACCAGGGACCGTTCAAGCCGAGTTCGAAGCCGCCGCCCGCGGCCCATCCGGCGGTGGAGAAGTCCTTGCTGCCGCTGAAGGAGGCGGTGGTTTTCGTCGAGCCGGCCGCGGAGTAAAAGAGTTCTCCGTCGTGACCCCCTCCGGCCAGAATTCCGCCCACGAGCACGTACGGCAGCCAGGTCTCTCCGGCATACCCTATCCGTGGACCGACGACGGCAAACTCACGCGGGTTCTGGGAATTGGAAAACGTATATTTGCCCGGCGGCGGAGCCGCACCCGCGAAAGTGAACGATTGATTCGTCGTCTTCGTTGCCCAGTAATCCAAGTCCGCTCCGACGCCCCAAAACAGCCGCTTGTACTGAAAATTCTCGCCGAATTTGAGCCCACCGACCAAGGTGCCGTTCTTGGAGCAATTGGAGCTGTCGAATTGCCCGGAACTGACGGGATCGGTGGTGCCGGTGAGCGCCCAGCCGGTACAGGCACTGCTCGAGCCATCGCCAACCTCGAAGCCCACGTAGCTACCGTCCCACGGCGCATTGCCGCGAGCGGATACGGTGCCCGCGAGAGCGGTCAGCGCGAGACCTAGCGCGCAGGTTCGGGTGCAGCGGCGCAATTTCATGCGCGCCATACGAATTTTCATGCGCGTCATAGCGAGAAACACAAATGAGCCAATCGTGCCAACCTTGCCAATCGTGCCAATCGTGCCAACCTTGTGTGAGCGGGAGATCGCCGCTCGCGAAGTATAATTGGTGCTTGGATGTGCGCGCGACCGGCTTAGCCATACTTTTCATAGAACGTGTTCGACAAGATGCCGGCGGCGTCGTAGCGGCGTTTCGCTGCGAAGAACGCGGCGGCCTCCGGATACGCAGACCGTAGCTGAGCGGCTGAATAGTAGAGTTGATAAGGCAAGTAGAACCGGCCTCCCAGCCGAACGGCGAGATCGATCAAGGCCGTGGTGGTGCGTTCGAGAGTCCGCGACGCCGCGACGTTCAGCGCTTGGTTGAAATACAAAACGACGGCGAATACATCCTGCGGGGCGTAGGGCAGCGCGGTGATCGTGTCGCCCTCGACGCCGCGGATCGTGGCATTGAGTAGATTGGCCCGCTCGCGGCCAACGATCGCACGCAGGCCGTCGACGAAGTCGGCGAAGCGGCTCCGTGGGATGAAATATTCTTGGAGGATGTCGGTGTCGTCGAGGCGATTCTTGAGGTAACCCATTTGATCGTCCAGCTCCTGGTTGCGCGATACGGCGCAGGCCGGATCACGCGCGATGGCGGCGTTCCGCGAGTGGCATTGAACGAGCGGATCGAAGCGCTGTTCCGCGTTCCAGCGTACCCAACGGCCGAGCGATCCGGTTTTGGAGAGGTTGAATATCGTGCGCTCGAGCCGTGTGAATGGGTCCGGGCGTAGCGGTGGACAATGAGCGGCGTCGCCGACGCGCCGATAGGTGTGCACCGCCGTTTCGCGCAGCCAGGACGAGGGCGATACCGACAGGCGGGCATACATCAAGCGGATCTCCGGATCGTCTTGCACACGGCTGGCAAAGTGCTCGGCAAAGGACCGGTAGTCGACGTACTCGACGCTGGGTCGATAGAGCTCATTGTCGGTGACCTCGATGTCGGCTTCGAGGATGATGCCGAACAGGCCGTAGCCGCCGAGCGCGTGACGAAATAAATCGCGGTTGTCGGTCGGGCTCGCGGCGACCACCGTGCCGTCTGACAGCATGATGCGGAGCGATCGCACGGTCGGTGCCAGGCACCCGGGCGAATGTGCGACGCCGTGGGCATTGACGCTCAAGCTGCCACCGACGGTGAAGACGCTGATGGATTGCATGGCGTTGAGCGACAGTCCCCGGGCATCGAGATAGAGCAGCACCGAATTCCAGGTGGCACCCGCGCCGACGGTGATTACTCGGCGGGTTGGACCTAAGGACATCCCATCGAGACCCCGCATGTCGACGACCAACCCGTCGCGGCTGAACGCTTGTCCACCCATGCTGTGCCGCGTTCCGGCGGCGGTCACTTTCACGCCGTGCGAGCGGGCGAAGAGCAGGACGGTACGAATCTCGTCGATCGACTGTGGCGTCGCGATGCCGAGTATGGGGGTGCGGTTGAGGCAACTCGCGTCGTTGATCGTGCCGCCGCTCTGACCGAGTGCGAAGGGCGGGCTCGCCGCGGCCGACGGCGCGCCTGCGCCCGCCGCGGGATAGGTAAAGGCGCAGGGCTTCGGCTGATCGGGAGGAGCGCCAAGCTCGTACACCCGCCGCGCGACGAGACCTGAGGCCGCCAAAGCAACGGTGCCGCCGACGAGTCTGCGGCGTAGATGGAAGTGGGGCGTCGTTGGTTGCGTCACGTTGCGCGAACGATGCCTGAATATGCGGTCGGGCGCGATTCCGCAATTCACGAGTCACCGGTCATTGGCCCGGCGGTAGCAGAATTCGATACCGATCACCGAGCGCCGGTGACTTAGCGCATGAACGGCTGGCTTTCGACGTCGTGCGCTTCCTGATTGCGCTGCTGGGCCCGCAGCGCATCGGCGAGCAGTCGGCCGGCTTGCTGCTGCGCGCCATGATCGCCGCTCGCGAGTGCGAGCGCTTTGCGGGCGCAGCCCTCGGCCTGATGGGACTCACTCTCCAGCAGGCGCAATCGGCCGACCTCGATCCAGAGCAGCGGGTTGTTCGGCTCGATGCGCAGGGCGCGGTCGAGGGTCGACGACGCGCCGTCAATATCGCCATGCGTCGCCAAGTTGTGCGCTTGAGTGACGAGCGAAAGGGTGGCCGGCGAGAGGTGATTCTCGCGCGCCACTGGTGGGGCATGCGGCAATGGCGAACCGGATGACGAGGGGCTGGATGATGAGGGCGCGGTGGATGACGTGCCGGCCGACGATCCGCTCGATGATCCGCCTGGAGCGGATGGAATCGACGGTGGTCGGCCGCCGGCCTTCGGCGGCGGCGCCGACAGCAGCGAGCAACCGCCGAGTATGGTGACGGCAGCGAGTATCGTGGCGGCGGCGAGCATCGTGGCGGTGCCGCCCATCGTGACGGTGCCGCCCATCGTGGAGGCAGTGAACATCGACGCAACGCCGGGCGTCGCGCTGAACGCGGTGCCGCTTGCCTTGCCGAAGCCGGTGCCGGGAGCCGCGCGGCGGCCGGTGCCGAGCGGCGGGCAGCGCTCGATCAGTGAACGACGTTCTTGAGCCATGTCTTGACCTTGTCACCAAAGCTAGTCGGCGGCGAGCTTGGGGCCGCCGAGGATTTGCAATCCGCTTTCGCCGGCAAGACGGTGTCCCGGGGCACCGAGACGAGAACCGCATCCGCGCTGCAGGCCGGTGTCGTCGCCAGTCCGTCGCCAAACCCGATCCAACGGTCCTCCAGCAAATCCGGCGCCACCGGTTGGAATGAAACCGACTTCAGGCTCGCCATGGTATCAGCCCACACCGGCAACGCTCCGGCGGCACCGGTGAGTCCGGTTGCGCGATTATCGTCGTAGCCCACCCACACCACCGACAGATAGCTGCCGGTGAATCCGGCGAACCAGCTGTCGCGCGTATCCGAGGAGGTGCCGGTCTTGCCGGCGACGATCAGTCCGCTCGGCAGCCGGGCCGCCGCCTCTCGGCCGGTGCCCTTCGTGGTTACCAGCGTCAGCATGCGATCGAGTTCGTAGACCGCGGCCGGGGACGCGGCGGCCTCGACCTGCACCTTGAAGCTCTTGAGTGGGTGTCCTTGCTCATCGAGTACCGCCCGCACCGCGCGCAAACGAGCACGGAATCCGCCATTGGCAAGCGAGGTATACACCCGCACGACCTCGAGCGGAGTCATCTCGACAGTGCCGAGCAGTAGCGACGGATTGAGTACCGGCGGAGTTTCGAGCCCGAGCCTCTGCAAGGTGTCGGCCACTTTCGGCAGTCCCAGGTCGAGCCCGAGCCGGGCCGTCGCGAGGTTCATGGACTCGGCGAGCGCTCGCGCCATCGGCACCCAACCGTAGGCCTGGTGTTCGAAGTTTTGCGGCGCCCACACGCTGCCGTCCGCGAGCTTGACTTCGAGCGGCGCGTCCTCGATCAGCGTGGCCGCGTTGTAGCGGCCGGTTTCGAGCGCGGTGAGGTACACCGCCGGCTTGACGAGGGAGCCGATCGGGCGGCGCGCGTCGAGCGCGCGGTTGAATCCGTCCGAGCCGAACTCGCGGCCGCCGACGACGGCGATCACATCGCCGCTGTTCGGCTCCGCGACGATCACCGCGCCTTCGAGATGAACGCCATCGAGATGAGCACCGTGCACGCGGCTCGCCGCGTCGAGGCGCGTCAGGTTCACCGTCAGAGCGTGTTCGGCCGCCGCTTGCGCGCGCGGGTCGAGACTCGTGTAGATACTCAAGCCCGCGGCGGCGAGATCCGCATCGGCATAGTCGCGCTTCAGGTGCCGCCGGACGAGATCGAGATAGGCCGGCACGTAGGTGCTGCCCGGCGGTCGCAGCACCAGCGGCGCGGCGGCGGCGCGCGCCGCGACCGCCGCGTCGATCAGCCCGGCGTCCGCGAGTTCGGTGAGCACGAGGTTGCGGCGTGCTCGGGCGCGGTCCGCGTGGCGGCGGGGATCATAATAACTCGGCCCTTTGACCAATCCGATCAGCAGCGCCATTTCGCCGGCGTCGAGCTCATCGAGCGGTTTCGCGAAGTAATACTGCGCGCCGAGACCGAAGCCGTGGATCGCGCGCTCGCCATCCTGACCCAGATACACCTCATTCAAATAGGCGACGAGGATTTCCTCCTTGGAGAAATGCGCCTCGAGCCGCAGCGCCATAACCGCCTCGTTCAATTTGCGGCCGATGGTCTGCTCATCGGAGAGAAAGTAGTTCTTGACCAGTTGTTGGGTCAGCGTGCTGCCGCCCTGCACGACGCGGCGTGCCCTGACGTTGGCCCACAGTGCGCGCAGCACCCCGTGCAGGTCGACCCCAGGATGCTCGTCGAAGCGCCGATCCTCGATCAGCTTGATACCGGCGCGCAGCAAGGGCGGTACTTCGGCCGGCGAAATGACGACACGGTCTTCACCGTGAATCGGAAACACGCTGCCGATCACGGGCGGATCGAGCCGGAACACCGGCAACTCCTGGCCGCCCGTGAGCGTCATGCCCGTGATCGAATGGCCGTCAGCGCGGATGGTGACGAGTTCCGGCTCGCGCAGTTCGTCGATGAAGCGCACGCGGCGGGTATGCACATCGAACGACCCACCGTTCCGCCGATAGATGCCGGCGCCGCGCGCGGGATCGCCGCTCCGGTAGTGCAGGCGGCGCAATTCCTGGTCGAGATCGTCCGCCGACAGCGGCGCGCCCGCATACAGTTCGAGCGGCGCCGCGTAGACTCGCGCCGGGACGGACCAGTGCCGCCCTTGGAATTCCCGGGTCACGATGCGGTCGAGATGCGCGGTCCAACCCGCAATCACGATCACGAACACCACCACGAGCGCGAGGGCGACGAGCAGCGCCGGCCGAAGCCAGCGAGACCATTTGGTGAGCAACGCCTTGGAGCGCGACCGCTTGGAGCGCGACCCCTTTGAGCTGGACGATTTTGTACGAGACGACCTGGAGCGCGCCACTATGGGCGGCACTATGGTCTTAGGATGCGCGGGCGCGCAAGAGACTCGCGCGCGTAAACTGAGCGGCGCGGTGATACCCTATCATCGTGGAAGGGGTATGTGGGTCCCCGCATCAGCGTTGCGGTCATCGCATGGAGTTGTGGTCATGGCAAGCAGTTGCGGCCAACCGCGACCCGTTGCGTCACCAGGAGTTGCGTTTGAAATACTTCACCGTTCTGACGTTCGGCATGCTGTCCGCCTGCGCCCTGTCCGGCTGCAGTTGGTTCCATCGGAAACCGCCGCCGCCCCCCGACCCGGCCGAGTTCATCGTGACCGGCGCTCCAACGGGGTCGGTCGTGTTCGTCGATGACGTGCAACGGGGACACGCCGCCGAATCGAATGACCGGTCGCAGGAAATACACGTGACTCAGGGCGAACACACAGTGGAAGTGCGCTTCGGCGACACTGTCGTGTACCGGGAGAACACCTACATCAAGAACGGCGAGCGAATCGTCGTCACCGTATTGTCAGGCTCGAATCGCGAGTAGCGCGCCGGCACTTCACCGCAAGGGATTTTTCCAATGGGATTCGTCAAGAGCTCTTGTTGCACGCTGCTCGTTGCGACGTCGATTGCCCGGGTCGCGACCGCCGAGGCGCCGCCCACGGGCAAGTTGCCCGACGATGCCAAGCCGCTGGCGTATAGCCTCGATCTCAAGATCGATCCGCGCGCCGACCGCTTCAGCGGCCGGGTCGTCATTCGTGTGAAGCTCGAGAAGCCCGTCGAACACATCTGGCTGCATGCGAACGAGCTCGATGTCGACGACGTGGAGGCGACCGACGCGCACGGTGAGATTCACAAGGCGCAACTCGCCGTGCGCGATCCATCGGGAGTCGCCGAGGTGTCGTTCGACGATACACTGCCCGCGCAGGACATCGACCTCGCGATCGACTATAGCGCGCCGTTCAACGCGAAGCTGCAGGGCTTGTACAAGGTCAAGGTCGGCGCGGACGCGTATGCGATGACCCAGATGGAGGCGACCAGCGCCCGCTACGCCTTTCCGTCCTTTGACGAGCCACGGTTCAAGACGCCGTTCAGCGTCACGCTCACCGTGCCCAAAGGCGAGGTCGCGGTGGCGAATACGCGGCCGATCAAGAATGAGGCATCGGCGGATCCTGCTTGGAAGACCATAACTTTCGCGAAGACCAAACCGTTGCCGACTTACTTGATCGCGGTGGCCGTGGGTCCGTGGGACGTCGTCGAAGGGCCGCCGATTGCGGCGAATTCGGTACGCAAGGAGCCGATCGCGCTGCGCGCGATAGGTCCGCGCGGCACCGGCCCGCAGTTCAAGTGGATCCTCGACCAGACGCCGATGACGGTGAAGTATTACGAGGAATATACGCATCAGCGCTACCCGTTCGACAAGCTCGATCTGCTCGGCGCACCGGACTTCGGCGCGGGCGCGATGGAAAACGCCGGCCTGATCGTGTACCGCGACGCGCTGCTGCGCATCGATGGCAACTCGGCAGCCTCGACGTATCGGCAAGGGTTCAACGTCAATGCGCACGAAATCGCGCATCAGTGGTTCGGCGATCTCGTGACCGTTCCGTGGTGGGATGACATCTGGCTCAACGAGGCGTTCGCCACCTGGGCGCAGGGCAAAGCGACCGTGGATCTCGAGCCGGATTTCGGCGGCGACCTCAGCCGGCTCGAGGGCACGCTCGGGGCGATGCGCAGCGACAGTCTTTTGTCGGCACGGCGAATCCGTCAGCCGATCGAGAGCATCAACGACATCCAAGGCGTCTTCGACAGCATCACCTACCAAAAAGGCGCGGCCGTGTTGCGGATGTTCGAGGAATGGCTCGGCGAAACCACTTATCGGGACGCGATGCGCGAATATCTCGCCAAGCACGCCTTCGGCAGCGGCAGCTCGGATGATCTGATTGCGACCATCGCGAAGGTCAGCGGCAAAGGCGCGAAGGTCACGGCGGGAATGCGCAGCTTGCTGGATCAACCGGGGCTGCCGCTCGTGAGCACGAGCCTGAGCTGCACCGGGAAAAAAGCGACGCTGGCCTTGAGTCAGTCGCGCTATCTGCCGTTCGGGGTCGTCAGCGCCGATACTCTGCGGTGGACGCTGCCCGTTTGCGTCCGTCTGGCGCACGGCGAGAAATCGAGCAAACAGTGCTTTCTACTGGAGAAAGCGAGCCAGGAGTTTCCGATCGAGGGGCAGTGTCCGGATGCGTATCTACCGAACGCCGATGCGAGCGGCTACTACCGCTTCACGATGGCGGACGCCGATTTCAGCACGCTGCGGCCGCACGTGCCGTCGCTCCTGCCGACCGAGCAGCTGATTTACGCGGATGCCGTCTCGAGCGCATTTGTGCGGGGCACACTGGCGCCCGGCGCGGTACTCGATGCCATGCCGTCGCTGGCGACCGCCAATTCGCCCCAAGTGTCGACCGCGCTGGTCGGACAGCTCGCATGGATTCGCGAATATCTGGCGACCGACACGACGCGCCCGTCGCTGGACGCGTACGCGGCCGCGCAATTTGCGCCGCGCTTGGCGACATTGGGGCTGCAACGGCGACCCAACGACACCGACATGGCGACGGAACTGCGCGCGCGACTGGTCGATGTGCTTGCGACGGTCACCCACGAGCCGGATCTGCGCCGGCAATTGAACGACCTCGGCCGTGCAGCGCTCGGCCTCGATTCGGGCGGTGCGGTCGATCTGACGCGGCTCAATGCCGACCTGCGCGCGGATATCCTGAAGGTGACTGTGCAGGATTCCGGCGAACCGGCGTTCAAGGCCATTCTCGGTGCACTCGCCAACAATCACCAAACCCGGCAGCGGTATGAAATGCTGGCGGCACTCGGGGCGACGCACGATCCGAAACTCGGCGAGCAGGCGCGCAATTTCGGCCTGACGCCGGCCGTGGCGGTCGGCGAAATACCCTTCTTGTACTTCGGTCATGTCGCCGAACCCGAGAATCGCGACGCCTTCTGGCAGTGGCTCGGTGCGAACTACGCGACGCTGCTCGCGCGTCTGCCGGACCAATACCAGAGCTATCTCATCCGGTTCGCGTCGGCGAAACGCTGCAGCCAAGCGCAAGCCGACGAAATCCGCACCTGGTTTGCGCCCAAGATCACCAGCATCATCGGCGGCGAACGTGCGCTCGCGCAGTCGCTCGAATCCATCGATCAATGTGCCGCGTTGCGCGAGCACGTGGGGGAGCAGTCGCTCGCGACGTGGGCGGCGTTGCATCCGAGCCACTAACGAGGCCGGGCGCGGCGCGTGGGCTCCGCCGTATATGGGTCTTCGGGCCAGTAATGCTTCGGATAGCGGCCTTTGAGGTCTTTCTTCACGTCGTGATAGCCGCGATTCCAAAAGCTCACCAGATCGCGCGTGATCTGCACCGGACGACGCGCCGGCGAAAGTAGTTTCAGCAGCAACGGCAACCTCCCCGCGGCGACGCTCGGGGTCTGATGCAAGCCGAATATTTCCTGAAGCCGCACCGACAAGGTCGGAATCTCGCCGTCCAGATAATCGATCGGTATGTTCGATCCGCTCGGCACGGTGAAATGGGTCGGCGCCTCCCGCTCCAGGATCACGCCCTGTGCGTAGTTCAAACGCGAGTGCAGCGCACTCGTCAAGTCCATGCGGGCAAAGTGCTCGCGGCGGGTCATGCCGTCGATCCATGGCGGCGCCCACTCCTCGAGCGTGGCGGCGAGCGCCGCATCGCTCAAATCCGGCCAGGGCTGCGGTGAGGCAACCTCGTACTGACGCATCAACAGGACGCGGGCCTGCCACTGCCGCAACTGCGGTATCCACGGCAGGCCGGCGATGCCCAATTGCCGCAGTCCGTCGAGCGCGGCAGTCTGTAACTGTTCCGGATTTGGATCGCGAATCTCCGTCGAGCTGAGCAGCAGTGCGCCGAGATGCCGCTCGCGCCGTGCCCGAATCGCCTGCTCGCGCTGATCCCATCGTATGTCGGCGTGCTCGGCGATCTGCGCCGCGAATTGCGCTTCGAGATCCGCGGCGCGCAGCGGTGCCGCGAGAAAAATCCGCGCCTCCCGCTCCGCGCCGTCGAGTTCCGCCGCCACGATGAACTCGGCTTTGGCGAGCGCCTGCGGTTCCGCGAAACGGGCACCGCGGCCGTTCGCGAGCAGGTATCGGCCGTTCTCGCCGCGAGCCTTGGCGATGCGATCAGGATACGCCCATGCCAATAGAAGCCCGGTTGCTTCGTGCGCATCGACCGTGGCGGGGCCGTCCGCCGTGAGTTTATGCTGACTGGGCGTGACTTCGCGCTGACCGTGGGTGAGGGTGTGCTGATCGGGCGTGAGTTCGCGTGTGCCGCGTGTCAGTGCCCGCTGCCAATGCGCCGAGTTGCGCGCCGCCTGCGCCATGGCGCGCGAATCCACCGTGATACCGGGCGGCAGATCCCGTACATCGCCGCGCATGACCGCCACCCGCAGACGCAGGTCGACATCGCGCGCCCCTACGCCCGCACGCAGAATGTCCCGCTCGCTCAAAATGGCCGCGAGATCGCAGGCCAAACGCGCCGCGCCGAGCTCGCGGCCTTTGACGAGCATATGCGCGAGGCGTGGGTGGAGCCCCAACCTCGCCAGTGTCCTGCCATGCGGCGTGACGCGCGCGGCGGAATCGATCGCTTCGAGCTGACGCAGCAAGTCGCGCGCCTGTGCCAGGGGCGCCGCGGGCGGCGGGTCGAGCCAGGAGAGTTCGGCGGCGTCCACCGCGCCCCAGCAACTCAACTCCAGCGCCAGCGGTCCCAAGTCGGCGTGCAGGATCTCCGGCGGGGTTTGCGGTGCCAGTGAATGCTGAGTGCCCTCGGACCATAGCCGGTAGCAGTGACCGTTGCTCAAGCGCCCGGCCCGCCCGCGGCGTTGATCGGCGGCCGCCTGCGATACCTTGGCGGTGACCAAGCGGCTCATGCCGGTCGCAGGATCGAACTCGGCATAGCGGCGCAGTCCCGAATCGACGACGACCCGAACGCCTTCGATGGTCAAACTGGTTTCCGCGATGCTGGTCGCGAGCACGATCTTGCGCTGTCCCGCGGGCGCAGGTGCCAACGCCGCGTCTTGCGCCGTGCCTTCGAGTTCGCCGTAGAGCGGCAGCACGCGCACGCGGAAGTCGGTATCCAAGCCTTCGAGGGCGCGCTGCACCCGCCGAATCTCCGCCGCGCCGGGCAGGAAACATAGGATATCGCCGTCGTGCTCGCGCAGCGCGGTGCGCAGCACTTGGGCGAGTTGTTGGTCGAGATGGAGCTCCGGCCGCCGCGGGATGTAGTGCGTCTCGACGTCGAAGCTGCGGCCGCGCGAGGCGATGATGGGCGCGTCGCCGAGTGCGTCGCCCAAGAGTTTGGCGATGGGTTGCAAGTCGAGGGTTGCCGACATGACGAGCACTCGCAGGTCTTCGCGCAAGTTGCGCTGGCTCTCGATGCACAGCGCCAATCCTAGGTCGGCGTTCAGGCTGCGCTCGTGGAACTCGTCGAAGATCACGCAGCCGATGCCCTCGAGCGCCGAGTCCTCCTGCAGCATGCGCGTGAGGATGCCTTCCGTGACGACTTCGATGCGCGTGCCCGGGCCGACGCGCGTTTCGAGGCGGGTGCGGAAGCCGACGCTCTCCCCCACGGCTTCACCGGCGAGGTGCGCCATCCGGCCGGCGACCGCGCGCGCGGCGATGCGCCGCGGTTCGAGCATCAGGATTCTTTGCCCCGAGAGCCATGGGCTGCCCAGCAAGAAGAGCGGCACCAAGGTGCTCTTACCCGCGCCCGGCGGAGCCTCCAACAGCACGCGGTTACGACGTGCCAGCGCGTCAGCGAGCGCCGGCAGGGCTTCGGTGATCGGCAGCGCGGGCAGCGGCGGCGAGCGCTGCGATTTCAAAGCCATAGACGATAGCGATTGCCCAGGTGTCGGGGTTGACGGCGGCGGCCGTGGGGTAGTCGGGCGCGATGGCGGTGGTCGGTTCACGAGCGGAGTACGATAACTCACGCGTGGTCGCTTAGAGGCCCTCGCGTGATAAGATGCGCGCCGTCGGGCCTGTAGCTCAGTTGGTTAGAGCAGGGGACTCATCGATGAATGGTGCCTTCGCATCGCAAGGTGCGAAGTGGACGGGATGAATTCAGGGAAACCTTAACGGCGCGGCGCCCAATGCCGCGGCCGATGGCAATCCTGAGCCAAGCCGGCGGTACACCGCCGGAAGGTGCAGAGACTACCTGAGCGCTTCAGTTGCGCTTAATGACAGGCTAGAGCGTCCCGCACCCCCCTAATTCAAAAGGGGTGAAGAGATAGTCCACTCCCTCCGGAAACGGCGGGGCAAGAGTGAATCCCTTGGTCCTCGGTTCGAGTCCGAGCGGGCCCACCAACCATTGCCATCTTGTGTGCGCCGCAGCCATTGACCGGCAAAGGGCAATACGTCTTTCCGGGCGCGCGCAGCCGCGAGCGGTGCATGAGCGAGAACACGGTCAACGGCGCTTTGAGGCGCCTTGGCTGGAGCGGCTCGGAAATGACCGGGCACGGGTTTCGCAGCATGGCGTGCGAGCCGGTTCTCCCTCAAGCCGCTTTCCAGATGCAAAATCGGCGGCGTTTGCGCTCAGCGTTCACCTACAACTGCCGGATATTGGCGTTCAACGTGACGGACGCCTTCGAGCGCTCCGTTCGACACCGCACAAACAGCAGGAGGCTCGCAGCCCAGCATGAATTCGCCACGCGATGCGGCGCGGATGCGGCGCGTATGCGGAACTAAATTCGCACAATGCCGGTCGATAAAATGCCGGTCGGCAATTTGAATCCTGGCGCTGGTGTTCCAGATCGGTAATAAATTCACTCGCGCACTTTGCGGCAAG
>Ga0209611_10001705_pt1 | contig 37944 bp, 31 predicted proteins | sample S1TSphgellanicum_3_FD_187693 | JGI IMG/M metagenome (GOLD analysis project Ga0209611, IMG submission 187693) | Host-associated microbial communities from peat moss isolated from Minnesota, USA - S1T2_Fc - Sphagnum magellanicum MG (SPAdes) (version 2) | ecosystem: Host-associated > Plants > Peat...
GTCATTGACCAAGAAAGTTCATGACTAAAATGAACAAAAGGAGTTTGAATACTTGAAAAATGTGTATCATTTAATGTACTCTCCATTTGCACTTGTAACAACAAGTGTAACAATTTTAGATTATGCTGCAAGGTTTATATTAGACACTTTAATTTTGAATTTATTGCCTTTCACAACCCATGTGTTTATTAATGAAAGCCACATATGCACATTGTGCACCATGCGAGACAATTTATTCCTATTTTCTAGGGCCTTGACATGACTTGTTAAATAATGCACGTTGTTCTAACTCCATCTATACAATATGCGACTACAAGTTGTTGACCACCGAAAATGCTTATGCAATGTGTTTGTTGGATTGTTGTGTTCCATCAGTGATTATAATTTTTTTGTGATTGTTTATCCTTTATTAGAATGCAACAGACTATGAATTGTTTCGCTCTAAAAATGGATTCAAGATGACATTTGGGTACATCATTGGGGATAAATGTTACCCATTTTTACCTTGGCTTATGATCCACCATAAACAAAATGCAACTATTAGGCACATTATTTTGGAAGCCTTTTACAATAAACATGTTTTTAGGGGGAGGGTTGTAATTGATATTGTGTTCAAAATATTCATGAAAACATTTAGATAATTCTTGTTCAAAACCAACCTTCACATTGTTTTTCCTCCATATGTTGTTATTGCCCCACGCTAATGGACACGCATGTGTAGATTTTTGGTGCAACCATCCAATTGATGGGTTGTTTTGAAGTCTACCCATCTACTTGTTGGGTTTCTTTTCAAAATATGAATGTTGAGTAACTGATTTAAGCATGCCTCGATATCATTTTATTTTTTGGGTTGTCACTTGCCTTTTTGTATCATGAGGTTTCATATCACTATGAAATGTGAAAAACAATTCATATGACTAACTTTTAAATGAAATTTGTTTGATAAACATACAAATAATTAACTTCAATTCCTTTAAATCTTATTAAAATGAGATTCTTAAAATTTTAATTTGAAAGATTATGTGCAAGAATTGATTAAAATAAAACAAATCAATTTGAATATTTTTTTTTTGAAATATATTTTTTAAAATTAATTTGATGTTATTTTAAAAACTTCAATAAGGCTTTGATGAAGATTTAATAACAAAAATCATATAATGAAATTAATTTTTAATTGATTAATTTTTTTGTATTGTTGTGGCCTTTTATGTTATAAAAGTCTATTATTGCCTTAAGATCGTAGACTCGCATGTATGATTTTAGGTTTTACCAAGCATGTATAGGGCCAACCCAACTAGTTACTTTTTTTGCATTTTATACAATTTGATTTTAGATGGAAGGGATGTAGATGTGGATGTTTTAATGGCTAAATTGGAACATGAAGATCAACCATACTAGCAAGGTGAAGCAAGGAAATACCAAAACAATGCGAATGTTGGAATCAATGAGGTAAACCTTGTTTTAGAAGGTAAGAGATGTTTGGATTTAAGAATTGATTTCTTCTTGAACCATATGTAGAGAATAGGAGACCATGTTGAAAATGAACAATTGTTTTTGAAATTGAAATGCAACTTTTATTTGAATTCTCAACAAGTTCAAAGATGGCTACTTGTCTCAAAAAATTGAATTGTGCTTCAAATGTCTTCTCATGTTTTAATTATATCTTGCCACTAATTGATCATCAAATTTTGAGTTGTTTTCCAATGCCTCATCATGCTTTAGGTTTATTTTTATTATTTACCACTAGTTGATCATCAAATGAAGAATTAGATAGATTGACTAATGGTGGCATGAGTAATTGGTCTTTGATGAACACATAGCACATTGCTATGTTCAAATTTGATAGGAAATTCACCATGTTTTTTTTCGTTTTGTGAACCTTCTTGTCATTTTCCTTTAAGTATTTTAAATGTTGTTTGAATGTCTTTTCTTGTGCCTTGGTTTTGTTTTTATCAATGTTTAGCTACATTGAATTTATTTGATCCATGGCATCCACTAGAACCTTGTTGGGTTTAAGCATGATTAGGGTACCACATTTGAACCTTAAGGACTCCCATATTCTTTTTTTTTTCATTATTCCCATGACCTATCTTACATTTCACCCTTTTTTCTCATGTCAAATGAAATAATTTTGTTCAAAATTTTATATAGACCTCTAAAGTGTCTATTGTTTTCACTTATGAAAATGAAAATAGTAAAAATTTATCCAATGAAGGCCATATTCTATCAATGGCCCAAAATTCTCATAAATTTGATTTTTTGAAATTATTTACATTACAATCGGGCATTTGGTTCTTGTCACATTATACATTTTATACACATTAGCACATAAAGTGTTTGTGGTAAAAATCTTTGGCCAAAAAAATTGTTTAGACATTCCTTAAATGAATCCTTGATTTTTTTTTCTCATGAGACAAAATCCTACATTGTTTTCAAGGACTTGATATGAATCTTTAAACTTGTTCAAATTTGACACTCTGTGCATAAAATAATATTTTTGTAAAGTATCTATCTATGAATAAAACCAAACTTTCAATATGAATGTGTTATTAAGTTTCAACATGTTTAAGTGAAGGGTCCAGAGAATATAAAATGAAATAGTCCTTTGGGTACCCCAACCATGCTTTGACCCTATTGTTTTTGTTTATGGTTGCAATTATAGGTTAAAAAATTGAAGTCTACTTCTTTTTAATTTTTGTGTTTTCAAATGTTGTTTTTATAAAATTTGTTTGTTATATGTTGCCTTTAACAAATGTGGTAAAGTTTGGAATGTTTGAAAATTTGATGAACGCAATATGTAATGGATAGTTTGTAGCTCCAAAGGACTTGCAGTTCACATCATCAAAATTGATGATATTTTTTACATTAAGCCCCTGATTGTTTGAAAATTTCATGTTAAATCTAGACATTACAAGGAATTTTTTTGTTGTAAACGTATTTGGTTATGAAATATTCAATGTTTCCAATAAGAATGAAAAAATATGAAATAAACCAAAATTTTAAAAATAAAATCTAAACATCATAAACAATATGTGTAAAATTTCATAATTTGATTTGCAATCCTTTTTTACATTGAAGGAAAAGTCCATCAAAGTCTTGATTTTGGAAGCAAATGAAAGTGTTTCAAATGTCCAAGATACAAGCTCAACATGATACCCATGCCAATTATACATCCCGCATTGAAATTTGATATCTTAAAGATGGAGCAGACATTCAAGATGGGGTACAAGGAATACAAAAGGTTTTTTACATATCTCCCACTAATTGGCATGGGTAAGAGGAGAGCATTGAGCAACACATTGGAGGATATAATGAGTTGTGGAAATAGAACCATATGGAGTTCAAGTTTTTGTAGAAGTATCCTAACCTATAAAGGTTTTCGAAGAAGATGTTTTTTGTGTGGGATGGGAACCACAAATTTCATGCATTGTACCCTTTCATTGAAAAGCTTCACTCCAAGGAAAAGGCTTGGCACATTTCGGTGGATACAATCATGTTGGACACCATTACATGGCTTGTGGAGCTATTAATGATCACATACTTGAACAAGTAGGTATTATTATTATTACATTGATGGTGAATTTGAAACATTCCATCACATCGTAACATTTGCAAATGATTTCTACTACAAGTCCATTGAATATGATCACACAAAACTTAACTTGATCCATGACTTTGTTAGAATATTATGTATAGGCAAGATTCCTTTGGAGCAATTCAGAAACATGATCCTTGAAGATTAGTTCAAGAAGTGCAAGGTGAAGAAACATAAGACTTGGTATTCCCCAACATGAGAGGCTAGATGGTTATTTCTATTCTTAGCATATGAATTTACGGTAGTATACAAGGGCATAACCATGTCATAGCAAATGCACTATTTAGGCTACCAAATACTACAAGGATGACAAGTGTTCTTGATCAAACCATAGATGCAACTTTGTTTCAACTACAACTTGTGTGGCTGGAGCAAGTGAAGGATTATTTATAGATTGGGGAAATGTTTAGTATTTTAACTATGTACCACTCAAAAGCAATGATTGGCAAAGAGTATAACCTTTTATGATTTAGGATGAATTTTTTTACCAAATCAGTTAGAACAAAAAATTCAGATGTTGTGGTTAAGGATGATAATAATTTAGGTTTTACATAAATAGGATATTCAAAACTATAAAGGTGGGTTAATACTCACATTTGGGGCTTACATATGAATAAATTGTATTTAATAACTTCATTAAAAATATTTTCATTGGTTGATGTTGGTGTTGCATAAATGTCAATATGTAGGATAATGTGTGGATAGGTAGGTAGGTATAAGAGGGGAATGTTAATTTGTTTGGTTTTGCCACCATATTTCCACTAAATGTTATTACCTGATGTTTGTTACAAATCTTATGTTGTCGATTTAATTCAAGAATACCTCCTATATAAAAAACCAATCTTAAGGTTGGCTTGTCTTTTAAAGCATGAATATAATGTTCAGATGCAATATAGAGGGTAGTAGCTTAACTTTAAATGTCAAAGCTTTGGTATGCTTCATAGAATATTTTTCAAATGCTTTGACCTTGGTTAAGGTACTTTGGCCCTTAGGAATTAAGCTATAATTCATCTTAATTTTGTTCAAGAAATATTTCATAAGGATTCACAATCATATCATTATAATTAATCATTGTTCAACCTCATTTAATTTCATTACAAGTTTCACAATCTTATGACTAAAATGAACCTATTTTTAACTTTAAAAAAGTCATTCCAAAACTTTCAATTAAATATTTCATAATGTCATATTATTATTTTTTATAAATATTTTCTTTTCTTTTCATTCAGCTTTTAGGAATAAATTGCAATTGATTAAAAAAATCATTGTTTTTCTTTGTCAAAAAAGATTGATTTGAACTGAAATTGAGAAAATTTAAAATCACCCACTTCCAACTTTAATGCATGTTTCTTGTAATGGTTTTGATATGTAACCACTCAAAATATAATTGCAAGCATACATGTACAAAAATATATATTCTAATCATTTTGACTTAATTTTAAATGATGCTTAATCACGGATGTTCAAACACTTTATATTGTTGAAAAACCCTTGATGAATAGGGGTGCATCAAGTTGATTTCACAATGCTTCAACCTACGGCACAAGCATTATTAAATATTTATTTATAAAATAAAATAAGAAATTGGGGTGATTTTTTGGTACATTTGGAAAGCCTTTAATGATTAAGCTTTAATGGAGGTGATTTCATAAGTTTTAAAGTTCACATGATGAAGTTATTGAATTTTGAGTTTTTTTCATTTTTGGAAATTTGATCAAAATTCAAAACTTGTCAAAAATTGGACTTTGCACTTGTGCCACCAACACAAGACAAACTTATGTTAAGAAACATAAATACGTGTTCAATGACACATGCCATTAATTTGTATGAAATATTGCGGGAATAACATGGTTAATCATATAAGAAACAATGATATGTGTGAACATAAGATTAATAATGCACAACAATTGTTAATTGGATTGTAACTTTATGACTTTTGTGTTGCCCATGACTTGATCCAACATCAACATAATGCCTTGTTGACATTGAATTTGAAGTTTTAATTTTTCTGATGATTAGGGATTCTTTTGGAAAAATGGTCCTTATAGTCTCATTGCTTACTTTTGATAGTTTAACAACACTTTTCTATATGAGACCGTGATTATAATGCATGTGTTATGTGATTGTAATGATTTTTCACATTCATTTTTGTTTTGTGTTTGGATTTTTTTATTAACGATGTTTTTAATTCTTAAGTGATTAAATCTAACTAATCATATGTGTGGTAGTGGTACATATGGGTGTTGATATAACCTAACTTGATAACTTGCATGAATAAGAAAATTTATAAATTGAACTTGTAAATATTTTATATTATTTTTCTTGTTGTTATAAATGATAATGTTTTACAACAAGTGAATATATATTTCTAGGCTATTACTTTAAACAAAGTCAATTCCAATTTTTTCAATGTTTACATATTTGTACAATTTAACCTAGATGTATAATCTATTTACATGGAATAATGTTTTTTTTGGAAACTACACAAGGAGGATATTTGTGAAAAATAAAATTATAGGGAAATTGGGGGAGTTTTTGGTATTGTCGGAAAGCCTTCAATGAGTAAGGGTGCATGGAGGTGATTTCATAAGTTTTAGACTTGAGTTGCAAAATATATTTAAATTTGAATGATTTTTGTCAAAAACATTAATTAATTTGTTTAGAAAACATCTGGGCCAATAACACAAACCACTTTGGTTTATATTTTGGAAGATGGTTTTTTTTTAAAATTAAAAATTTAAATTTTTTTTAATAAATAAATTTTTACCATGATGAGATTTATTTTTCATGGAGAAATGAAGATGTTGCATTTAGGTGATTTCACAAATTTTTGGCCTCTGATGCATGCATTATTGACTTTTGGTCACAAAAAATTCAATAAAATATAAATATTAAAATTCTGAAAATGTTCATTTTGAAATCTCTAAAACATGAAGGCCTTGATTGCAATTTAGGTGTTGTTGGAAAGTCTTTGATGAGTAGGGGTGCACCTATGTGATTTCATAAATTTTAAACCTATGATGTGAAATTACTGAAATTTGAATAAATTTTGATCATTAGAGATTATATATATATATATTAGATTTACTTTGCAAAATGACGTTACAACATGCACTCAACAAAATTAGTCACATTAGTCTATCCATTAAATAACATAATTTGTTTTGTCACATTGACATTCTTCAACCACTAGGCCTTAGTTTGAGCTCTTAGTATTGATGGAAAACCATTGATGAATAAGAGTGCATCAAATTAGTTTTGAGATGTTTCAATTCATGGATTATAGTTATTGATTTTTAGGTTTTTTTATTAAAACTTTAATAAAATAATAATGCAAATTCTAAAAAAATTGGGCACATTTTTTATACCATTTGAAAGACTTTGATGAATAAGGATGCATAGAATGTTTTTATGAGTTTTAAATCTTAGAACTAAGATCTAAAAGACAGTGAATTTTAAAATGATTTTGCCAAAAAGGGAAATTGGAGTTCATGTTTGGGCCAACAATATAGGCCACACTAGTGTGGATTGATGTTGTCTATTCAATTGGAATAAGTAAGGTGTGAGGTGTGCTTCTTGGATTTGGTGGTGTTTTGATCAATTGTGTGACATGTGATATTCAATTGTTTTTTAATTTATAACTTTTTGAGTTTTTTCATTTTTACCTCGTGGTGTTTCTATGGGCCAAGCCTTAAGGCAAGGAGAATGCATTCACTTGGTTTACATTACCTTGACATTATAACTAGCTTGCAACTTATGAAAGGAAATAGGATTTCTCCTAACATACTTATAAAAAGTTCACATAATATAAGTTGGTTTGATCTAAATTGTTTGAAATTTGGTGTTTTCAATTTGTTCCCCAAGGTGTTCTTAATAGCCCCACATTTTATCACATATCCTTTGTCGAAAATTGTCCTATTGCAAGTTACATACATGGGCCAAAGAAAATAACTATTATAATTTTATCTTGTGTTTTCATTGTGTTCCCAGCATGTCATCTCTTATATCCTTGCCAAAGTTGTGCTCTTTTATTGGTTGGCCAAATGGAAATATTAATAAGATTTTATATTGTTTTATTGTTATAGAAGATGATATAATTTGGGTAGTATTTTGGTGATAAGTTTAGTGACAAATTTGGTGGCTTTTGGTGGAATTTGTTAAAGCTTTGGATTTTAATGACAAATTTGGTGATAAAGTTGGTGACATGGTTATAAATTTGAGGACTTTTGGACACAATTTTGATGAATTTTAGGATTGGTGACTTTTGGCAAATCTTCAATTTTTAATTAGTTGATTTTGTAATTAAAAAAATGGTAATTAATTTTAACAATGTAATTTTATCAATATTTTCAAATTTTATTACACAATCATAAATTCTATTGGGGAATCTATCTCCCCGTTATATGAAAAATTATAAGTCTATCAATTTATGCAAAAAATTATAATTCACAACTAAACATATGAATTAACATTATTATAAGTGGTGCCAAATCAAAATTCATAAAATCATATTTGATAAATCATACATTGCATTTAAAATTTAAATTAGTTAATCATCTTCTTTTTCATTCCCATGACATCAACCCATTGTTTTCATGATAATGTACCGTTGCGATTATGATTGAAGTATTTTCATGTAAGTAAAATGGCATGGTCCTTGTGTATTTGACATTTTATTTTAATCACCTAAATAAAATAAAATGATGGTTGTTTTGAATCAGTTGGTATTTCAAGCATGATAAACTTGGAAGATATTTTGTTTCCAAATGGAGCAACAAAGATTGAATTGTAGGATCTAATACATTTTTATGTGTAGCCCATATAAATGAAAATACACCCTCAACTTGTGAATGTTGTGGGAATTAGCATTAACATTAAATATAATGGAAGGTTTGTGTTGAAGTTCTTGAAGGAAATAATGTGATTATATTTCAAGATACATCAAAATATGGGTGTGAGATAATTTTATTTTTCTTGGTGATTTTTTAATTTAAAATAAATTTAAAATCAAGTTTTTAAAAGTGTACTAGTTGCCAAATTTCGAAAAAAATTTCCAGATTCTACAAGAAGTTATAGTGTGTAATCAGAAATATAAAAGGATGTTTGAATTTTTTACTTTCATTTTCTATCTATAACTAAATCGGGCTAAATGATCTTATGGATGATAGCAACTTCAACTCCATCACAAAATTGAAAAAAAAGAACATTAGTGTAACCAACAACGTTAGCAAGTGAGTAGATGAGCCTCCTCACTTGAGCAAAAAGGAATCTTCAAATATATTCCATGCCATTTCATAGAATATTCCTAGTATATTCATTTTGAATATGGCAAGTTTTATGTGATGTGGCAAAATATTCCATGACAAGATATTTTGCCATGTCACATGCATGATTTTTTAGGATCAATAATGGTTTATTCATTATAAACATGGGTTTGGCCAATAGAGCTCTCAAATGCAATATCATGTGAGAGTTTGAAGGCAAAAGAAAATAAAAGGATGCATTTCATCATCCCTAGTGCAACCAATATTCCAAATCTCTAGGGCTTTTGGACAAAAATTAGAATAATTTCAAAACTATTGAAATGGGTGGAAATTGCAAGTTGAGAAATATTTGATGAAATTAAAACTTCAAAATCCTTAATTATTTGCCAAACGTGTGTTAAAATGGCCAAAATATTATGATATTATACATAGAGAGACAATATACATGGAAACACGTTTTGATTGTCAAAGATTTTATTATTGATATTGGCCATGGCCTAAATGGAAATAAATTTGTGAACACCACAAATGTATATTCAACAAAAAATAAAATAAAATACATATCATAAGAAGGATTGAAATAATACACAATGGAGAAAAAACTTTTAAGTCATAATTGGAATCTAAACTTCCTACATAGTCCAAGTAACTACAACAAGCTTCATGAATGGAAAAATCATAATGGATTTGATACAAATGTAATTGTGATGTACTATCCTTAAAGTCCAAAGGCTTTAGAACACATCAACAAATGTTGAACTTCATCCCAACCCATGGTAATGATGAATGAACTCTTTCGTGAACCCACATAACATAATCCTTTGCAAGACATGATGCACATGTTTACATTGCACATATGTCGCAACCCTAGCTTTGGGCTTGCGACCAAGGCTAAGGGGGTTGCAAGGTTGCGGGCCAAGAGGAAGGAAGCCCGGGAGTCAAGGCAAAGGCATTGCAAGAGTGTGGGCCAAGAGGAAGCCCGGGAGTTAAGGCAAGAGGAAGCCCGGGAGTCACATCGCATACTCCCGGGAGTGTTGGGAGTATGAGGGAGTGAACCCTCACACTCCCAAGGCAACTCCCACTTTGGGAAATGGAGTCCCGGTGGACTCCCAAAACTTCATAGAGCGATTGCAGGGGTCCAAACTCAATGGATTGTCGCGTTCTTTATATCATTGGAAAGCTCTTGAAGCGTAAATATCTAAAATGGGCTCGCATTGCTCATTTGGACATCTGAAACACAAGTTATGGCCAAAAGAAGGGTCGGGAGTCGAATTCTCGGGAGTCGAATTCCCGGGAGTCTGCCAGTTTTGCTCCCGACCACTAAAAGTCAGGAATCGACCCGAAATACTTGGCTGCAAAGAACGTGCGACATACCGTTGAAAAGGTCTTGACGAGACCTACAACTTTGCTTCAGACCGCGTTGCGATCTGAGGTCTACTCGCAAAGTTATGGGGCTCCAAAGTCCCGGGAGTCCCATTTGGCGCGATTTCGGGACTACCACTCGGGAGTCCCGGGAGAAATAGCCATTTGGATGTAGCCTCCGTGGAGAGCTGCAGAGTATACTATAAGGGGGAAGGTGGTGGCTTCCCTCAAGTCCGGGCCGTGGTGAGTCTTGTGTGTCCGTGTTGCCCGTGGCTCGTCCTAGCACCAAGGGTGTTCCAACTTTGCACTAACCACTTTGTGTGGGTTGTGTGCAGGTCCGTGTGAGTGACTAAAGCTTGTCAACTCTTCCTAGTCCCATCCCGGAGCTCCAACCCGCCCCTCTACCCCTCAAAGGGTTGTGAGCTAAGGAGCGTGTTTCGACTCCTCCTTATTCCGCTGCTTTCTACTTGGGCTCACATTTGAGTCCCTTGAAGAGTTGGGGGTGCGTCAACATATGCCCCATGACTACCCAAAAATGTTGCCAACATGGCAACAAAATATATATATGAACATCCAAGGAAATTTCCAAAAATGACATCATATCATTTGTCATCAAAAAAATTACTATGAATTTATCCATACCCAAGTCGCCAGACAACGACATTAAGGAAAATAGTGCATTGGAAAAGTAAGATGCCAACTTCTCGTTTGTTGGTGTGCAATGTGCTATTGTGTTAATTTGAAGACGAAAGTTTGTTTCACCTTTTTGCCACCATGTGAATTGTAAGCCAACAACTTGCATCAGATGGTTTCACAGTACCTTTTTGGATGAGCCATACAGTTGGAACTATAGGCCTGGCAACTGCAAATTTTCACATTGTCCCATCGATGTAATAGCTCAAATCATCAAGACAAAATTAATGTTTATGGTGCTTTAGTAATTTGCTGTGATATTGTACCTAGAAACCTTAGTAACATGGAGCAGGAGTTCCACTTATATATTTGTAAAGGTTGATCCTTGCTTTGCATTTGAACCTTGTGGTTCTTTGGAGTGTAAAACATTGAATATATTATAGAATTGGGTGGGGAATGTTCAATATGCCACTAACCATCAACACAAATACTTTGCTTCAACTATAGGCCATCTTGAGATACCAAAGGTAGCAAATAAATGGAACCAAAGGGTAGTTATTGTAGGCATACATCCTCCACAATATTAGGTTTAACAACAGGAATGGTTACTCGTGGATGGAAGAAATTCACACGATTAGGATGATGGGAACATTTTATACATTAAGAGGACAATTAGCAATTCATTGGCATACATAAAAACCTCATATTCCTTGAAGTGTGAAATGTGATTTGTGAATGATGACTTGGACGTGTAATTTACCACATCTACCACAAGTCTACCAGGATCATTCGACCCTTGGGCGTTCCTCAACAACAATTCATTCCTATTAGGTCCATGACTAGGTGGACCACCTTGCAAATAATGTCTATACAATGTAAACTGTTTGAAAACATGAATGTAATCGTCAAACATCATTGTGTATAGATAAGTGCTGCATTTTCCCAATTGCTATAACTAGATGTTATGCACGATTTATGGCAAATTACAAGTGGGCATATCGCCCACTCCTCATCATTGAACTTCTACAAAATCAAAGGAAAGGAAAGATCAACAAAATTTGAAATGTCAAATGGAAATAGAGACCTTAATGGAAGTAAAGTGCAAATGTAATTCAAATTTTGAATTAATGAAAGAGAAAAGGAGTCATAGGAAGTTTGTAGGTGAAATACTCACATGGACCATGAAAACCCATTGCCTGACACAAAAATGTTCAAAGCTAAACCAATTTGCAAGTTCATGGACACCTGCCTCAGAAACAGCCCATGATGACAACCACCAAGAACAAATTATAGCATAAAGACTCTCAGCCTCCACAAGGGATTTTGCATTCATATACTAGCAGCAAAGAACATTATGTTAATCTTGGAATTCAAGTTTGATGAGTTGTTTGGTGTGCCTATCAAGCGATTGAGTCCAATGGAATAAACATGTGTGCTCCTTATCAACCATTCTAACAGAGGGGTCCCCAAACCCATAAACACTTTTGATAGTGTTTTAATTGGCTTGTGCATTATTAGCCATGAATCCTTTAAAATTCATTTTTGGAAACCCCTACTTTAACATCATTTCATTAAACTTTGTCCACATGATTTGTTAAGCTTTGTTGTCCTTAGTCTACATGTCAAATATTGCAATGGTCATCATTTTGCAATAGGCAAGATTGTACACATGACAAACCATAATCTCCAACCAACAACATGTTTCACATGATCAAACATGATCCAAACATTTTGCAAATCCCTTACAAGCTGCATTTGTGTGACAAGGCTCGCTCCATTCCCCACACCATTTATCGACATCTTGAAAATGAAAACCTTTTGTCCTAAAACTTGTTTTAGGAAACATCGTTCTTGGATGTAATCATAGCGACTCTTGGACTTTAATTAAAGGTTGTTATCAATATAGGCACCCCCTTAAATGATGCTTGAAAGAAATAATGAAGTTATAAACTTAAGCAAATTCAGTTAAAAAAACAGGTCCTAGATCTGTTCCAACTCCTCATTGTCCAAAAGCTCCACTGTGCCATCACCACTATCATCCAACAAATGCCTAGCCAAAAAGGTCTTGTTAGCATTCATGGAAATCGCAAATATTTTCACATCATGTGTGCAATTGATGTCTTTTATGATCCACCTTTTAGTCTCATCCATAATCTCCTTGCACTTGCCATTTGCAACAAGATGTTTGTGAACCCCATGAAGGATGAATCACTGCTTTTTTGAGATTGACTAGAGTTTATGCACAACATAATAGATTCGTCCACTACAATTAATGACACAAAGGGAGGAACATGACATAATTTACATCTAAGCAAGGAAACAGATGGAGATAGTGCCATCTGACCTACCACTAGAATATGTGTGCATTCACAACACCAAAAGATTGCATTATGAGAGCCAAATTGCACAAAGTTTTCATGGTTAGTTTGTACACAACCCAAATGACCCAAGCAACGAACCTTCCTAAAGCTAAGCCCAATTTTTTTTTTTTGATATTGGTTGTGATCACCTTGCACCAAGCATGGCATCGTACTTTTTATCCATGCTTTGCATTTTGCAAAGTCCTATGTAGTTGGAAGCATTGGTGGTAATTCAAACAAAACATTCCCATCAAAAGTAATTGGCAAGAATTGAACTTTTTGAAAAGGTATCTTATCATAATCCAAATTCCACAACTCTTTAAAGGTATATTTTAGTAACGCCATGGCACGGAGGTAAAAAAAACAACTTAAAAATAACCAATTGGGTTGGAGGGTTGCAGTGATAGTGGGGTAGCAGATTGAAGAATCGTTTTTGGTGATTTTGTTGACAAAGGAAGGGGTGTGAAGTCATCACCTAAGGAAGAATTAATCAATTCAATGAAAACAAAAAATGCAAGAACATTTGAACATTGAAGGAAAATGTGGCTAACGTTGGTTTCTTGCTTCACAATCTTAACCATAGAACTTGTTATTCCTAACATTAAGATGGTTTTTTGAAAGTTGTGAGTCAAATTATCCCCCATAATGTAATAAGAGCTAGAACCAACAACCCATTGTCTTCCTTGAAAGGAGGTTGTACAAATGTGGTAAAATCAACTTGAGAAAAAGTTATTAGAATCATACAAAATGTTCTTGAATATATGTAAAGAACTTGGTTGAAAACCAAACATAGTGCACAAACAATGTTTACCAATGGTCGTCCCTGAATTGTTGACCATGACTGTGAGGTCTAAATGTCCAATTGCATGAAATGTCACATTATCACTAGAGACACAAGGAAAGTAGTGAAAGAACCGAAAGGGATATGAAACAACAAAAATGCAAATAGATTAAAGTGTAATAAAATACAATGCACAAATTTGAATAGTTTGGAGGATGAAGAGGAAGAACCTTGAAAATATGGTCTAGGCCGGGAGTGAGATGACTATGGGATCAAATAGAAAATAATGAAGATTTGAAACATGCATTAAAGAATCACAGTGACTACTGGTTGGGGGGGATCTTTTTAACGTGAAGGTTAACATTGAATGGTAAAACTTAGGAAGATTAGTGTAACTAAATATTATGTTTATTGATGCGATTTGATGCATATTATTAAAAATGAAACATGGTGTTCATCCTTATTTTTGCATCATCAAGGACCCAACAAGTGATTTCCAAAGGTTAACCTTCACTATTTGAATCACATAAATGTAATGCATTCTAGCAAATATATGAAAAAATGAAGGAAATTTTTGAAAGCCATTAAAAAAGATGAACTGAAAATTAATATTGATTCATTCAACATCACATACACTAATATTAAGCATGCACTTTTGAAAGGACACATAAACTAGAAAAGGAATGTATTGCCACCAAAAAAAGGTGGGAGAAGGTGGCAATCCTTAAAAGAAAAGGAAAATCTTAAGAAAATTGGTTGTTGGGTGAAAACCCTTTAAGGTGTACCACACATGACACAAATGACCTAGTCCTTATTGTAGCCCTTTTTTACCTTATATTTTGATCCCCATAAAAAATAATGAGTCAAAAGTTATTAAAAATTTCAAAAGGACTATATTTTAGACCATTATAATTTTAGATTCCATCATAATCATCTATAAATGTGTTTTTACATGGTAAAAAAGGACTAGGTAAAATAGATTAAAAAAAAATGATGACATTGTGACAAGATTTTAATACACCTTAAAGAATTTAGACCTTATTAGGGTAACATGAACTAGATTGGCTATATTTACAATGTCTATAAATGCAATAGTAAATCAGGGCATAGGGTAAAAGGTAATAGAAATACTGTAATACATGGAAAAAAATAATTACATCAAAGGCTATATGTAGAATAATTATTAGAGTGAATATATGTTAGTTCAATGATGATTTGCGAAGGCCAAATTTTGGCTTAAAATTTAAAAAGCATGTGAAACATAACTAATATGATTTTGCCAAGACGAGATCTCATTGAAAACAAAAGATTCTGCAAATTATAATTAAAAAACACACAATGAAGAGTTGTTGACAACATCTAGTGATTAGATGCAAAATTAAAAACCATTAAGCGCCAAAATGAAAGGTAATATTTTCCCCCAAAAAAAGTTGAACTTTTAGGGGCAAAGAATATTGAATAACAAAATCATTTATGACACAAAAATCACAACACATACAAATAACAAAATGTGGTTACAATAGGCATCATTACTATAAAATGTGGGTGCAATTCATTAGTCCCTATTCACTAGACTAGTGAATTCACTCAAAGTGTAGTGAAATCACTTGACATATAGGGACACCTTTTGTTGTATTGCATGGACAAATAACATCATGATCTCCATTTGAACTTAATTCAGCTACATACATGAGATATACACATAGGTTGTAAATGTAGAAAATATTTCATCCACATATGTAATAACATAATATCTAAAAACCCCATGATATAACACACAAAGTAATTTAAACCATGTGGTACAGACTTGCGCAATTCCAAGGTACATGAACATTACGCTTCGAGTGGCAAAATGATAACATTAATGAATAACTCTGAAAATAATGATCGAAGATGTCGCAACCCTAGCCTTGGGCTCGCGACCAAGGCAAAAGGGGTTGCAAGGTTAAGGGCCAAGAGGAAGTTCGGGAGTTAAGGCAAGAGGAAGCCTGGGAGTCACATCACATACTCCTAGGAGTGTTAGAAAGTGTGAGGGAGTATGAGGGAATGAACCCTCACACTCCCAAGGCAACTCCCACTTTGGGAGATGGAGTCTCGGTGGACTCCCGAAACTTCAGAGAGCGATTACAGGGGTCAAAACCTAATGGATTATGACGTTCTTTATATCATTGGAAAGCTCTTGGAGCATAGATGTCTAAAATGGGCTCGAATTGCTCATTTGGACATCTAAAACACAAGTTATGGCCAAAAGAAGGACCGGGAGTCAAACTGAAGGACCAGGAGTCAAACTGCCAGTTTGACTCCCGACCACAAAAAGTCAGGAATCGACCCGATTTACTTAGTTTCAGGGGGCGTGCGACATATTGTTGGAAAGCTTTCGATAAAAGTTACAACTTTGCTTCAGACTGCATCGCAATCCGAGGTTTTCTCACAAAGTTATGGGGCTCCAAAGTTGTGGGAGTCCCATTTGGCGCGATTTCGGGTCCCGGGAAAAATAGCCATTTGAATGTAGCCTCTGTGGAGAGCTGCAGAGTATACTATAAGGGGGAAGGTGGTGGCTTCCCCCAAGTCCGGGCCGTGGTGAGTCTTGTGTGTTCGTGTTGCCCGTGGCTCGTCTTAACACCAAGGGTGCTCCAACTATGCACTAACCATTTTGTGTGGGTTGTGTGCAGGCCCGTGTGAGTGAATGAAGTTTGTCAACTCTTCCTAGTCCCATCCCGGAGCTCCAACATGCCCCTCTACCCCTCAAAGTGTTGTGAACTAGGGAGCGTGTTTCGACTCCTCCCTTTTCCGCTGCTTTCTACTTGGGCTCACATTTGAACCCTTTAAGGAGTTGGGAGTGCGTTAGAAGAACACATATGGAAACACATATAACCACATGATAACCACATATATGATGGTAGACTCAACACAAAGATTCCCCCACATATGGAATGTGAAATACTAACCACAAATACAAGGTTCACCAAACGTACAACACACATATGGTGAATTGAGCTTCAAATACTTGAGATATTCGATATGTATTTGCCATAAATCTATGTGCCATATCTATGCACCATGTGTATGTCACACATATGTGTATGTACCATGTAGATGAATCTCCCATAAACTTGTACAATAAGTTTTTTAGATTTATATATGCCATCTAGATGTGCCACATGTATGCAACTAATGTATGTGCCATTAATATTTAAGCACCATATGTGTCATCCATAAATAGCTATGTAAAATACATATGCACCAAGTGTATGGGTTAATTAGCATGAATTATAGTTGATAGCAAGCTAGGTATAATATTTGATGCTACTATTAAATGACTCAATGGATGGAAAGAGGTACACTAAGATGCCATTATAATGCAAAATGGAACCCAATAGGGCACTAAAATGAATAGATCTTGAAATTTCCATTCATATTGGAACACCAAAACACCAAGGACTTGCCAAGAAATTATGCACATTAGCAACATGGGAAAGTTGTTTTCTCATGTATTATAAGATATTATGGCACCACAAAAGGTAAAACGTTTCGACGTGAAACTCTAGCATGTCCTCTACTAAATACAAAAAATTATAAATAAATCAACAAAATGTAAATAAAATAAAATTTCCCCAAATGCAGAAAGATATCACAAGCCTGAAACAAGCTCCAACAAAAGGTCAAAAGCAACAAGGACACAACTAGACACACAAAGGGGCAAAAGAGGAAGCCTATAATGGAAAAAAATAAGATTCGAGGATGCCCAAGGAGGATTGTGAGAATGCATGTGAGACATATCACCCAAAAGAAAGTTTCAAGGTTTCAAAAAAACTAGATTCAAAAAAAAAATTGTTGTAAAATATTTTTCATTTTCAAGTTCAATAATCCAATTACACAAGAAACAAAATCTTGGGCTAGAAAAGAGCAAGTTGGTCTCTCCATAGGGCAACATACAAATGACAAAGTAAGCTTCGCACTCGTGATGATAGAATTTTTCTTCATTTGATAGCAAAATGAAAGTAGAAAGAAAGTTATATTCTTCATTTTGAACCATTGTTGAAAAATATACATTTTGTAGTAAATTATAAATTCTTGTTTGTTTTTCATTAGGAGGTGACACAAGAGATCTCTGGCGAAGACACACAAGAAGAAGAAGCAATAAAGTTCATAAGCTGTTAGGAGTCTATGAGTAATTCTAGTGTTTGTTGAAGCTTTTAGGGTTTTGGAAGTACAAATGGAGTGAGAAGTAGATGAAGTTATTCTTATTTTGCACTTGTGTTTGTTGGAGGAAGGAGAAGGCACAAAGAGCTCAAGGATTCAAAAGACCAATCTAGAAAAGCTTAATGGACATGTGAGTCCTTTTCCTTCTCCCACATTTTTTTTGAAGAAAAAAAGCCAAGTTTGAGCTCGACCTAGAGCCCCAAGTTGAGTTCCAAATTGAGTTCAAATTTAGTTAAAGACAAGGAAGAAATTTCAGCTCGAATTTAGGTTTTTGTTCAAAACCATATGAACAAAAATTTGACCTTGGCCTTGGATTTTGTTGTTCATGGAACTACTTTTAGAGTCGAAAATAGTTCAACAATGGTTGTAGCAACCCAAGCTTGAGTTCTTTTTTGATTTATTTTCTATAATTCCATCGTTGAGTTACTCTTGATGCCAAAAGTAGGTTGACCATAGCTACAGGAACTCAAGCTCGAGTTTGGGTTTTTTTTTTTTTTTTTTTTGTCCTACAACTCCATTGCCAAGTTACTTTTGGTGTTGAGAGTAGTTCGACCGTTGTTATAAGAACCCAAGCTTGGGCTCGAGTCTTTTCTAGACTTGAGCCTAAGCTAAGGCCTTTTTTTTGTTTTTTTCTATAATTCCATCATTGAGTTACCCTCGGCACTAAAAGTAGTTCAACCATCGTTACAAAAACCCAAGTTTGGGCTCAGGTCCTTTTTGGACCTAAGCCCAAGTCTAGGTTTCTTTTTGTTTCTTTTTTTACAATTCCATCACCAAACTACTCTGAACGCCAATAGTAACTCAACCATAGCTATAGGAACTCAAGCTTCCATATTCAAGTTTGAAAAGGACTCAAGCCCAAGCTTGGGTTCTTGTTTTGGTTTTTCTTCTATAATTCCATGACCGAGCTACTCTCAACATAAAGAATAGTTTGGCCATAGCTACATGAACCCGAGCTTGGGCTCAAGTCCTTTTTGGACTTGAGACCCAAGTTCAAGTTTTTTTTTTTCCCCTACAACTCCATTGCTAAGTTACTTTCAATGCCAAGATCAGTATCTTGATCTTTGTTTTAGTCCCCATTCTTGACATCTATTTTGTTCAAGTTTTTTAATGCTTTTTTATTGTCAATGTAATTGTGTTTAATAGTGGCACCCATTAGCATCCACAATATGGACACAATGTAGGTATTCAACATTGTATTGAATTTCTTTCAATCGTAATTGAATTATAATTGTTCTATGTTTTTATGTGCAAGATTGATAGGTTTCGTCTGCAATTCAAATGATTGAAACCATGTCTTGTGACAAGATAATCCAAGCTATTGAGAAAGACAAATTCAATAGCATGGAGATTGTGGAAAAGTTCAAGATGTTTCCCAAGCACAAAACATGAATGAACATTATCTTTTACATGATGATTTCCATGCTAGTTATGCATCTTGCCTTAAAGATATACTTTTTAAAGATGGATTGGGCATTTTAGATTGGTTACAACGAAGGAAACAAGGTCTTCTATGCCTTTCCATTGAACTAGAAAGGAAAGGAAGAGTTTTTGGAGGCATATCAAGTGGGTTGGAATAGCCATTGGAGATCAGAGAATGAGAAGTTTGAGAACTTCCTTCTTGAAGATCTAGACTTGACATCATTCTTTCGTCACATTTTTTTGTTTGGGATGACAATCACAAGTTGTAGGCCTAGATGCCATACATCTCACATGTCCACAATGACAAGGTGTCTTGGCACATTTTGGTGAACTTTATAATGTGAGATACATCACATGGCCTTATGGAACTTCTCACTGTCATAATAGATTTAAATAAATAATTCTTGGAACTTTCAATCACCCCCAAAAACTTTGTTTTTAAATTATAGCTTGATGTTTGCCATTGAATACTATGACTTTCTCGAGAGATTCAATCACATTGTTATTACGCATGGTTGTGGAGTTTGATCATGTAAGGCCTAGCTTGGTGCATGAGTTTTTCCGGATTCAATCTATCAACATTATTCCATTAAAGCAATTTCAAAATGTCCTTATAATGGATGTCTACAAGAAGTGCCAGAACAAGCCCCAAAAAACATGGCATTCCCTAACTTCGGGAGCCTGCATTTGAATACATGTATAAGGTCTAAATTTATCTTGTTTTTTCCTTTCATTATGGAATCTTTTTCATTCTCAATTGCATCTCCTTGTTGTTTTAGTTTTTCATTGATTTTCTCACATTTTATCTTTATTATGGCACAAAATATCTATAACTACGGATGTGGTTGTGAAGCTTTATAATGAAAAGATTCCTGACAACAAAGAGAGGTCCATTATCAAGTTTCAAGAACGAATGGAGAGGGCTATGGAGAAAGTGTGTAAGGATCAAATGTTACTTTGCATTTTGCAAACATCTCTTTATCTGTGACCCTACACCGGGATTAGGTTTTCTGAAAGAGATCCAAACTCATTACGATATGAACTTCGAACTTGAGATGCTCACAAAGAAGCTATAGATGTTAGCTTATTCTTGTGTGTCTTTGAAATAAAATTTGTCCTAGTTGAAACAATGGAATAAATCCAGTGTCTTGAGAAAGGCAAAAAAAATCCCAAAGCAGGGTTTTTTGGACATTTAATTTGATAGATGGCTCCACAAGGTCACCTTCTTACACTAGGTTTGGGAAACATTTATAACCAACTTTCTTGTCTTGATTGTCTATTCAAGGTTCATATGTGTTGTGTTAATACTACAAATTATCTTTTGTAATTGGAAGTTGAAGCTCTCATCTTGTATGCATCTACTATTTCGAACTTAGGCTTGAATGTGAAAGATCTATTAGTAGTCACCTCCTTCTTTTCTTGCATTCAACAATGGAAGCAAGCTATTTGGGAGACTTACTTTTATTGAGAATTCCAATCCTAGAGATGACATTTGAAGAAACAGGTTTTGGGAGTAGCAAACAAGAGGGAAGGAGGTGTTCACAAGGGTGCTATATTGGTTCATTTCATGTTTTTTAGGGGTGAAAATCCTTTAAGGTGTACCACAAGACGAAAAGGGCCTAGTCCTTATTGTAGTCCTTTTTTACTTTATATTTTGATCCCCATAAGAAATAATGAATCAAAAGTTGTCAAAAATTTTACAAGGACTATATTTTAGACTATTATAATTCTAGATTCCATCATAATCATCCATAAATGTGTTTTTACATGGAAAAAAAAGACTAAGTAAAAAAGATAGAAAAGGGTGATGTTGTGACAAGATTTTGGTACACCTTAAAAAAAATTACACCCCTAGATTGTACACTAGATTTCATTATAATTAAATTTGTTCGTTTCCTCATGTTTCTTATTCTCGGTGTTGAGAGTAAGCTACTCTGGGATGTAAAATAGATGCTTTCAATTCCTAAAGTTTATTTTATTAATTAGTATTCTGGATTCATTCAATTTAGATCTTTTTGTTCCTTGTGTCTCTACTTTCAGTGCCAAAAGTAGAGCATATTGTCTTGTAAAAAATATTCAAAGGAATAAAGAGTATAAACATTTATTTTAAAAAATTTACCTTTTCCTTTTTTTTTTTCTTACATACCTCCTTTTCCAATCCCTAGGTCGCCCACTTTTGGTACTGAAAGTAGATGGTAAAACTTTACAACACTCTCAAATTATGTTAATTTGTATTTGGGTCAACTTGTTTCTTTTGTATGTAAGTAGTTCTGCCATGTGTTTTTTCCTATGGGAACAATTAACCAATTCCTTCATCTGTTGGAGATTTGGCATAATTTGAAAGTGAACAGTATGATGTTCCACAAGGATCTATTCAAGGAGTGATCCTTCATTCATCTTGTGAATAATTGTTAGTACTTGGACTATCCCTGTGAGGCATTCTTGCACACCTTCAACATGAAAATATGCACTCACAAAACCCGCTTGGAAGTGGAACTACTATGTAGTTGTAATCTAATAAGTAAGGTGGTTCAATGTAATGCAATGAAGTTCACTAAAAATCTAATGCGTTGTGTCCACTTGGAAGATACAAAAACATTGTGGGAGAATCGTAACTCACCATGATGGAATATGAATGGGCATTATGTTGATGTTCATTTAATGTCATGTTTGATGGTTGAACCCTTTTTGTTCCATTCGTCATAACATTTACATATAACCTCCTAATCTAATATGCATTGGATTTTTGAAAAGTTAATCTAAAAATGAGCCATGTTACAAAATCTTATAAGTTTTTTAAAAAAAATTTTGATCAAGAATTAAACCTTGGGACTAAAAATCACTTTGCTTAGATTGAGGAAAAAACAGACAATTTCAACCCCCTCTACGTCCGGCAAGTGTAGCTCCCTTATAACAAAGTCGATGATGCTGAAATTTGGAGAGAACCTTCTACAACTCCTATTTTTTTATAAAAAAAAATTTGACACAAATCTAACGATGAATTTGGGAGGAACAACTATTTGAAATAAAACTCCAAAGGTTTTGTCATGGAAATCCTTCCATGCTTATTTCTTGCACACATCTTTTTCATGAATAACACCTTTCCACACATAAGAACTAATATTTTCCTCACATTCCTTCTCTTCCTTTTCCCTTCCCCCAACTCAAGAGACTTCCCTCTCCCTTGGTAAGCCTCCATATCCTTTCCTTAAGCTTGTTCCCTTTGTCCAATGGAAGCTTCGAAATCCCCCTCCACTCAATGGCCTCTTCATCCTTCAAGAGCCAATGAGAATTGAGAATGATTTGCCTTCCAATTGATTTTAAGATGAAAATTCTTGGGCCCAATGAGACACAAAAAAATTCCATCCTCTAATCAAATAGGATGATAATCCTCATGACTAATGGGATTGGAGGACTCATCCTTCCCCTTATCTTGGATATTTTGATGAGGTTCTTGAGCTTGATCCTTATCCTTTCCGTCCGTTGACCCTCACATCCTACTTCTTCATCCTAATTATTTCAAGTAACTAACTATTACGACAATTTATCGGTAGTAACAAATAAACATCCTTGAGTCCTTACTTGACTGAATCAATTCAATGGTTGAAGTAACATCCCCACGTACCATTTACTCTTTTGATATCCCCTACTTATTTTTTCTTCCATGCACTAATTAATTATGTAGTACATAGCAAATTGGAATTAAAATTTTCATCACAAAAACCCCACATACTTTTAGATCCACCATCGAAATTAAGGTTCGATGAATGCATTAGATATAAAATGTTCGAGTTTTCATGAGGTTTTGCCGTCACTCCCACACCTTACGTTTACCATAATTTGTTAAATATAAAAAACTTCGACTCCTTCTAAATGCAAGTACCACATTGTTTCTGCTACCCTCTTGATTTTTGTTGATGCAAGTGAGAATTTAGTCATGGCGGATGATGTCGTTATGCCCTTGAATCCTCCAGTTTCACTAGTAGAAAAGGAAGAGCTTGAAGAAGCACTGTTTGACATGAATGTCTCTCAATGGTCGCGCGAAGGAGAACCGTCTAGAAGAATGGTGCGCATTCGAGTCGATCGTTCGACATGGGATCGTCAATTGTCTCCTAACCTACATGCCTTAGCAATATATTTAGAATTTGTTCCTGCTTATGGAGCACCAGAAAGGTTTGAAGAGTGTTAATGTGAAGACGACGATGTTCGTCTTCATTGTTAAACTTGGGTTCCTGGTGATGGCCATTATTGTTGGCTACGAGGCCCAATTAATCCCCTTTCCATGGAGCATTGAGCCAAATACCTAGCTTGCACCATTCGTCGCATTTTGAAGTTTTGCAATTGTGATCTATCCCCTTAAAGTTGTTTACTAAGTTGTAATTCACCTAAGGCCATTCAGGTGGAAATGTTAATACTTAAGTTTGATTTTGATTATATTGAAAAGTTTGATAAAAGTGAAAACTACATAAAGATGTATTAGGACTACATCCTAGAATTCTTTCAAGTACATCATTCGTGCCTGAAGATTATTCTATAGACTAACTTAATATTGTCATGGCGAAATGTTATTGTTAATTATGGCTTGTATTCCCAATATATCAATAAATCACATCTAATTCTACATCCCCTTTCCCTTCTCTACAACATCAAAGGATAATGCACTTAAAAAGGTTTACTAGGTCTTAAAATTAACTAAGCCTTACATCAATTTAAATAAAAAAGTCTTCTACGCTAAAATATCCAAAGGCTAATTCAACTTTTAATAATTATTACTTGGAGTTTTATCAGGATTCAAATCATTAATACTAAGGAAAACTATGGAACTAAAGCTTAACAATTTGTAGTATTATAATCCATGACTCACAATCCCAATGATAACATTTTGTCATTTGAGATCTTGCTCCAAAAAAGGAATGCACCCAAATTTCAAGCATTTTAAATTCTGCCAATGCACAAGCTGAAAGGTCAAAACATGTAACTAGGAGCCAAAAGGATTAGTTTGGAAAAAGACTATAAGTTTTTTTTCCCAAAAATAACTGTTACATGCAAATGAATTTTTAAAGGATTTTTTTTGTAGTTTATTCTAAAAAATATTTACATTTTCCCCAATGCATCACATTTTTTTTGTTAGTCATTATTGAATAAATATGAATTTTTAAAAGTGACTAACAAAAAAATTGTTAGTCCTTTGCAAAATTAATTCCATTTGACTTAAAAGACTAACTTGCCATGATTACTATGGTTTTAAATGGTAATAAAAATATAAATGTTTGATTTTGATTGATTATGTCTAACATCTAATGCCCTTTTTGGCTCCTTGTTACGTGTTTTTACCCTAAAGAGTTAAAAAAAAGACCTCTTTAGGAAAAAGAAAGGGGAAGGAATAACTTAAAAGGCCGCAAGAGTCAAAGATAGGTCCAAATGTATTTGTGGAAGTTCCATTACAGGAGAATCATCCTCCCACAATGGATTTGAGTGTTCCAAGGTACTTTACACCCTCTAAGCCTTCTTAGATAACTAGGCCATCTACTTCTCCTCCTGGTGCCCCTAACATTTTCTTGGAATTTTGGTCATCTTGGTCCATTCCTCGCCCTAGCCCAAGAGTATTGCCTTCTATTCGATCATTCAAATGGCAATGTAGAGTTTTTCCATTTTCTTGGCCAAGTATTACGGCCGAGAGGCACTTTTCAATTAAGTGGCCAAAGGAATATGATCATATCTTAGCCTTCATATGTGAGGTTAACTTTCACTTTTGATTTCCCTTGAATCTTGTGCATTTCCCTTCTTTTGATTTTTATAATCGCTTCATCATCTATAGGTCAATCCCAAAAACAAAGTTAATCTTGTTCTTGCTGATGTTCCTAGGAACCTTCATGTTCCTTTGGCTTCTAGTTCTATAAAGATTTCCTTGTGGAATATGTGAGATGAAGACTACATTGTGTCTGTTTTTGACTTCGTTGACAAGTTTTTGACCCTTGATGGGGATGTGCTTCTTTTCCACCTTGATGATCCTTGCATTTTCAAGGAGATTATGTTGTACCTAGATAGCTATAACTTCCAGATTTGCATGAAGTGGGCAAATGTGAATTCGCTTCCCCTTGCAAGCGTTGAAGACCCCTCCATGAAGGTTCGGGTTCAACCTATTTCTCTTTCTATACCTTCATGATGTTTTCAATCTTCATGTCCTGAATTTTTTCCTTGTCCAACCTTATAGACCCTTTTGAATTGCTTGACTATCTTGGTGAGGCAATTTCATGACACATTTTTCGCAAATAGGTGTTTTTGGTTTTGCCCTCCATTTGAGGAATTCTTACAAAAAGATATCAATGTCCAAGAGGAGGATGTTATCTACAATTGGATGGACATGTCCTCCATGATGATGTCCAAAGTAGGAAAGCCATTTTGGGTTGCTAAGGAGATTCATTCTTTCATGCTCCAAGCCCTCATTGGGGTGTGTTCCAAAGCCGGTTCATTTGTTATAGACTTGTTTGCATCCACAAGTTTGCACTTGTCCTTTCTTATTTCCAAAATTCTAGCCTTCTTACTTGTTCCATTTTTTATTGTCACTTCCATTTGTGTTGTAGGAAATAACATCAAGGCATGCCATACCTTTTGTTGTCACATACTTGCTTTAAAATTACTTAATATTGACATCTTCACTAAGTGTTAGAACCATTGGTCAAAGTTCCAACTCCTTAGTAAAGTTGCCCTACTATTGACCTTGATGACTTCGATTCCCCACCTCCAAAGTGCTTAAGAAGGAACTTGGATTATGAGTATAGTTGCCTATCTTTCAAGTTTTATTCTTTAATCTTTCTTGTGTATGTCTCCATGTCATGATCCTTCACTTTTCCAATTATAGAGGTTTTCTGTTGTTCTTTGAAAGGTAGGAATTCCTCTCCAATACTTCCGGGCTTTTCATATAGCCCTCATATGCAGAGGACAAGACCCGAGCTTAGGTAGGCATGGTATCACCATCAGGGATAAGGAATTGGCTTGGTTATGATCTTGTTGTGCGAAATTTTGTAGATGATGAGGTTTTGGAGTGAGATAGGAAAAAAAACAATGTGAAGGTTGGTTTTGAACAACAATTATCTAAATGTTTTCTTGAGTATTTTGAACATAATATCAATTACAACCCTCCCCTTATAAACATGTTTATTGTAAAAGGCTTCCAAAATAATGTCCCTAATAGTTGCATTTTGTTTATGGGGGATCATGAGCCAAGGTAAAAATGGGTAGCATTTATCCCCAATGATGTAGCCGTAAAAAATAGTAAAATGAACCATACCAACCAAGGTCAAAGTCCTTATCAAGGATTACATTTTACACGTGTCCTACATGTATTGGTCTATTAAATATCAAAACTGTATTTTAAATGTAATTTTTAGGATTGGATATTAATATTGAGACCAAACATGATTCATATTATAATAATAAAAAATATTTTTTTGCATAAGGACCAAGATTATAATAAAATGTATATATATATATATTTTAACCCTGATGACAAATTTTGAACTTTTTTGACCATTAAGGACATTTAGAATCAAAATCAACAACATTTGTTAAAAGGATTCAATACATGTGCATTTAAAAATATAAACACATGTGGCCCTTCTTATGAAATATATTAGAGCCCATAGTAAAATTGAGAACATTTGATGAAAGTTTCAATAACAAAAAAATGTTCACATTTTCCTAGTGTAATGTTGTATATATAAACCCAAATTTACCAATGACCTTAAATTTTATGGATAATTTTTCATGTAAATGCAACATTGCCCTCTTTTAAACAAAAAAAAACATTTTGTGTTTTAGGAAATTTTTATAATTTTATGCTTTTGAAGGTGATATACATGTTTATATACAAACAAAGCACACTCAATTAAGGGCAATTTAAGGAGTGCTTTGATGTTTTTCTTCATACTAGGGCCTCTTGTTCATCCACATATGGTCTTCTATAAATTTGGAACATGAATGGTTAAGTTTAGCATAGGATTAAGGATGAGTGAAATGAAAAGTAATATTCAAATATAGACTTTCCACTACTTTATGACTACTAAAACAATTGGGATCACACAAAATTCTTCAAGATAAAATTTCATTAATAATAAAACATGGTGCAACAAACCTAATTACATTTTGATGTTTCAAACTTTTATAATGATTTTTCAAACTTGAGAACTGCAAAAATTAAGCACAATTAACATGGTCCTTGGTACATTATACTTTGAATGTACCTAGCCAAATGTCATCTTGAATCCATTTTTAGAGCGAAACAATTCATAGTGTGTTGCATTCTAATAAAGGATAAACAATCACAAAAAAATTATAATCACTTATGGAACACAACAATCCAACAAACACATTGCATAAGCATTTTTGGTGGTCAACAACTTGTAGTCGCATATTGTTTAGATGGAGTTAGAACAACGTGCATTATTTAACAAGTCATGTCAAGGCCCTATAAAATAGGAATAAATTGTTTTGCATGGTACACAATGTGCATATGTGGCTTTCATTAGTAAACACATGGGTTGTGAAAGGCAATAAATTCAAAATTAAAGTGTCTAATATAAACCTTGTAGCATAATCTAAAATTGTTACACTTGTTGTTACAAGTGCAAATGGAGAGTACATTAAATGATACACATTTTTCAAGTATTCAAACTCCTTTTGTTCATTTTAGTCATGAACTTTCTTGGTCAATGACATATGTTTACATGTAATGGGAAACAATGCATCCAAAATAAAAGTAGTAATAATGATAAATGCAAGATGGTTTGTTCAATGTAAAGTTTGAAGCGTAATTTGGACTTAGGCCCATTTATTTTCAAAAAACCCAAAACCCATAAATTAACTAGCAAAAAAAATAAAAAATTGGATGGTCATCTCTCACTATCATCCATTTTCAACTTTCATTTATTATTAAATTATGTCCACATGGCAAGGGATTTCTTCATGTGGTAAAATATTCCATTCGGGTCCAAATTTTTCAAGGAATACAAAAATATTGTCAGGGTGTCGCCCTTTTTGTACTCCTTTACATAGTCTTATTTGACCATGTAAATACACAAATTGGATGAAATAGATGCAATTTAGAATTATCCTGGTCTAAAACATGGTATTTATAGAACATTTGACACATTTTGACTCATTAGTATCGATGAGGATCAAAATATAATACAAAAAAAAACCCCATTAACGACTGGGTCCTTCTTGTCTTTAACCGCACACCTTAAAGAGTTTGGACACATCCATGTCACAAAGTATAACATTCATGTGACATAAAATATACCAAGTTTATTCTATCCATATGGAAAAAATATTTTATCAAATGTTTTGTGGAGCTCATTAGTTCACGTTCGTGCTCACCATCTCACAATGTATTGGCATTGTCGAAGAACCCTAAAAAGGTAACACGGCTTAAGGCCATAACAACCTTATACTTTTATTAGATTGGTAAGGGCTTGAGGTAATATCTAATGTCGGTTTCATATTAGTTTTATATGAATTTTCATCTTAAGTACATACATGTTTCATACCAATCAAAAATTGATCTTGAACCTTAATCCCATGACCGGGTTGGTAATATTAGAAAAGGCCTTGACCACACCAATACCAAGTTGGTATGAGATTTAGCACCAATTCCACACACTTATTAAGTTTATGAATGCCTTCTCAAATATAAGTTCATGTAGTGCAACTCAATATGTAATGTTAATTTTCTAGGTTTGATTGCCCATTTAAAATTGAATTATGCCTAAAGTTAATGTGCATGTTTTTTTTTTCTACGACATTGTTTGATATAGGAATTATTGGACATCCATCTAGTATTATTCAACAAATAAAGAAAATTATATGTAAATTTATCTTTTCATGTTGATTGTAAGTTGTGGATATCCAAGTAAATGATAAAATGTCAAAATTCAATACTTGGTTGAATTTAAATATATAATTTGTCCATGACATGCAATGTTTGCAATGTGCCAATAATGATTGGTGGGTTATAAAGTTATTGAATTCAAATTTAATACTCATATCCATGTTTTCATCACATGCATGTTTAAAAATTTCCATGGATGTCGGTATACGAAATTGGTTAAAATTTTAAAATTATCCCCACAATCGAACATGTCCAATATAGGGAGATAGTAAAATAACCGCATAAATCCTAGTAAGGAGAAAAAAATCAACTTGACTTGTACATATAATTGAAATAAAAATAAAAATAAAAATTACTATGGCTTCACACACATGTTTTTAAAAAAAATGTGGAAGGGACGGACAACACGATGTATCAATATTAAAATGTGACCATAGCATTAGTATTACCATTTAAGAGGAAGAGTTCTTCGGCAAAATTCATATTCGTCTCCCCATTTGTTGATTGATGCATTTTCCTAGCTTCCATATAAGTTCTTCTTTGTTCCTTTTCTCAGCTCCCTTATAAAGGTCCTATACATATTTCACATCCTACATTTGTTTGATATTATATTCCTACTTGAGTATCATTTTTAACCCTTAGACAAAACATAATCTTTGGTCAAGTTGTATTTAAAAAAAAACATAAGGGGATCCAAAGGCTATTCTAGTAGCATGATGATCTTGTGGGTCATGTTTGTTGCATTTTTAATCACGAGCATGAAAGTGAAAGCTGCAGATCCTGATCCCTTGGTGGATTTTCCAGCTGGCCCTGGTGCCCCATTTACTCTCCACAACATTACGGTTAATGGTGTTGTGACGCAAACTTCCGGTGGCACTTGCGCCGCTCTTAGCACGGAAGTGTTTCCGGCTTCAATGTAATTACATGCACTACTAATATCTTCCCCGTGAATCCCATTATTTCTTATCTCTAACGTGAATATATAAAATGTCATATTTGGTTGTGTACGCATCTAGAATTTTCCACTTCAACCATCGTTGTATCCCATTTCATTTGAACGTTCATAAAATGTATAACCCATACATATTGAGCTAGTTTTGTATCCTTGGTAAAATGTGATGGTCAAGATTGGGCGCCATATCCGAAATGTAATTTGTTGATGATTTATGTGTTGTTGCACTTGAGATACTAGGCTAGGGAGTTTGTGAAGGGTGGTCTTATATATTGATTGAAGAGACATACATGTGTGCATTAGTTGGGCCATGCCTTTAGGCAAGGACCATGCATTCACTGGAATCTACAAGTAGCTTGCCCCTTAACGTTGGAAATGGGTGATGTTTCACGATTGTAAAAATGCATTTAACAAGAGATTTATGACAAATACCAATAGATTAAAAGGAGGGGGATGAGATTGTTTTCAAGTTGGTGTTCCCAATGTGTAGAATACTAAAAGGGTGTTTTGAATAGCACCATGCTTAAACCCATACACCCTTTGCCCAAAATATGTTATCCGAGGGCAAAGGATAATGAATCGATTTTTTGGAAGGCAAAACCTCTGGATTGTCTGAAGTTTGAAAACTTATTTTAACGATGCACCAATCAAAAAGGAACATTGCAAAGAGACAATTTAATTTTTGGTGCAATATTTTGATGATTCTTGTGAACTATCTTGGCAACGATTATTTTTGGTGAAGTTTGGGTTTTTTGGTCTAAAGTTTGTCAATACATTTCATACTTGAAATAGTTAAGTTGGGCAAAGTATAGCTCATTAATTGAAATTTTCAATATAATTTATATTTTGAATTATGAAAAAATTAGTAAAAAATATCATTTAAAAATTATTTGGCATGATCTTTGGTTTTCAAATGATGGTTTAGAGTTCATTATTCAGAGCTAGACAATATATATATGGACTAACAAAATTAGAAATGATTGTTAAGATATACATATCGGATATACTTGTATACGTTATATTCTACTTACCTAATGATATTCTCATTCACATTTTGTAAGTTACACTAATCCAAGGCTTAGATGTTAGGATTGTGACATGTGTTTGTGTTTCTAATTGAAATATTTGCATGCAAAGACCATGGCGTGGCCCTCATGTATTTTACACCTTATTGGGGGAGGGGCGGGGGGGGTGCCTACAGAGGGGAAGGCATTACTTCAGTGAAGTTCATTTTGTGCCATGTGGGGTGAATGTGCCACACACACATCCACGAGCAACTGAGTTGTTGAATGTCGTCGAAGGAGGCCCACTCCTTGTGGGATGGGTCAACACTTCAGGTTCCAAATCTTTTGATCAATTGTGGAACTATAAAATTATTTTAATTTGTGGTTAAATCGGCTCATTAACATAGAGAATATTGTTTTGTTCATCTCCAACGATAGAAAGCTTGGCATGTTTTCCAAGTTCCAATTCAATGGTATATTATTATACTTCTATTCTTGGTAGATAATGTTTTACAGAAATAAAGATATGTATTAGGATTTGGTCGAGCTAAAATTGTGGATTTTTTTGTTGCAAATAATGAGGTTGTGGTCTTTAAATCCAAGCCTCTTGTGGAAATTGCTTTGTACCCATGTATACTGCCAAGAGAAATTGGATTGTTGAGCTTGGGGTGCATACAAGATTGAAACTTCAGCAAAACAATAGTTATGACATCCTTGATGTTAAGTTCTAACGTGAAATTTTTTACTTTGGTTCCAGGAGTTCTCCAAACTGATCACTTATATGCGGGTGATGTGGCACTCTTTCCGCGAGGTCTACTTCATTTTGAACAAAACTTGGGGAACACAAATTGCACATTTATTTCGGCTCTCAATAGCCAAAATCCGGGTGTTTTGGTATGTTCACAAATCAATATATCAACAATATCTTGAATAGTTAATTCCTTGCTAACGTGCCATTGGGAATTGATCCAACTTGGTTTTGACATGCTTTGTTTATTGTGAAACAATAATATTTAGGAACTCATTTCTAATGTTTGAATCACTCGTTTCTAATACATCCATGTTTCAAGCAGGGTATAAGGTTTAACGATTCTCATCTAACAATTTAGTATTTGGTATTTTTACTTACATGTTTTTTATATTTTAAGGTTGCTTGTTTATGACAAAACCCATATTTCAAACATTTCATTTAAGAATGGTACCGGGTTTTTTAATTTCTTTTCAAATTTAAAAATAATTTGAATGAAAATATTCATGTTGGGTTCTTTAGTAGGTATATTTTAATATGTTAACTTTCGATGTTATGAAGTTAGATATTGATAATTCCATGTTGAAATTTAAAAGGACATAAAAAATTATGAATGATTGGGGCTTGGATGAAATGATTTTCAGTATTTGAAACTTTAATGATATATTTGTTTACGGACATGCAGAATGCGGGACAAGCCTTATTTGCCGTTCCAAACCCTGTCCTTGCAACGGCACTCAACATTCCAATTCCAAATCTCCAAATTTGGGAAAATACTTTTTCTCCTGCACTATTGCAAACAAATATCCTCTCGGGTTGCAATCCTCTCAATCCTCTGCCTTAGCTCTAATTGGGTGGAAGCAAATTTGATTTATGGGAGTTCTTGATGTACATCATAGATGTGAAACATCATCTAGCCTAACTTTGCCCCAAGGAAACAATGGTTTCTCTTTCATCTCCAAAAACACATTAGAATAAAACAGATCTAATTAGAGAAGATCTAATTATTATGGTATGTAGTGGACTAATTTGAACAAGATTTCACAATGAAAAATGTTGTCACATATTTTCATTTATACCAAACATTGGTTGGTGTTTGAAATGATATAAATAAAAAGTTCCGTTTATTATTAAAACTGCATGCAACTCCCATGTGGATTGGATGGAGTTGAAGTTGATATCCATATTCTTGGACATATTTAGTGTGCTTAGGATTTGTTGACATTATTGAAGTACGATGTTTCCTTCATCTCTATCATTATCAAAAGTTCAAAAATGTTATCTTGATATACCAGGATTTACTTTGATCTACTCAAACCTTGATAATAATATTTGCAGTCAAGAACTATTCTAGTGAAGGATATTCTTATCATATTGTTCTAGTGTGGCCTGTGCCGTTCGCCCAAGTGTTACCATGTCCTCAACTGGTCTTTCCTTCCAAAACCTTGTGTTTTTGGAATTTATTTGAATTCTTAGCGGCAGAAATCACTTAAAAATTAATATCTCCCACATTCTGAATCCAAATCTTACAAAATAAATTCCATTGAATCCTGCTCATCAAGATGTTTCCAACAACACTAAAGGCACGTTCCAATTCCCTTAAAATTTTCAGCTACGATTTAATTTAATTTTCAGTGAATAAATCATTCAATATTCAAGAACTTTTGCACCGCAAGTCCAAACAGCATGAAACTAAGCTGATGCACGCCTCCTCCTTGAGAGTTTTCCAAAGACACCGACAACCCGATCTGAAGCATCCAGGTTGGGTGGATCTCATAACTACAAACAAACAAACTATCTTCCTTAATAGATAGATATTAGTGTCACCTGTGTTGTTGGCCCAAGTGTTACCATGTCCTCAACTGATGTTTCCTTCTAAAACCTGGTTTTTTGGAATTTATTTGAATTTTCAGTGATAGAAATCATTTTTAAATGAATATATTGCATATGAAAATGATAAAAGAGCTTGAAATGGTAATGTGTCATGGGCTATCTCATATTGTTTCAATTTTGAATGGGCATGTAATTCTTGGAGGGCCAACATGTTTATGTGCCACTGAATTTGATTTAATTTCAAATTTTATATGGTTTTGATGTTACAAAGTTGAAATATATTTGGTATTAAGGAAACATGAAATACTACTTGAAGTATGACTTCAACATTTCATGTGACGATTTTTTTTAAAAAAATCAACATAAATTTCTTCCATCTTGTTTCTTTTATTTAATTTTTGCAAAGAAAAATTTATTGCCAATGTTCTTTAAAAAATTTCATCCATTGTAATTTGTCATTCATATTTTCATTTATAAATATCATTCATCCATGAACATGTGAAAAAATATTTTTCCACATCATCAAAAAAAATTTCCTAGGTGTTAAAAAACATTTAATTTTTTTTTTATTGATGTGAGAAGAATATTGTAAAAAAATTTGGTCTTGCTCCTTAGCTCATGCTCTGTGGCTCATGAAATAGGATCCATGCTTGACAACTTGCCAATACATGCATGTGGCAATGTGTAATGTGCACAAGAAAACATGCCAATGTGCATGTGACAATGTGCATGTGGATTTGTCATGTGTCAACTTGGAAACTTGGGAAAATCAACTTGTGAAAATAAGCAAGCATTTGGTATTCCATACTAAACCACTATGAATTATGAATGGATTGTGCTTTTTGCCTAGGCTTTCATCAACATTTCTTGGCTTCAAATTTAAGGCATAGTCTCAGTTTCACACAGGGAAGGAAAAAAGGGTTTCTAGCAATTTTTCACACACATTAAATGCAACCACCTAGTCCAAAATTGCATATACATGCGTTATAATCAAAGAACAAGCATATAAAACAAATTCTTCGACATCTTGTAAATATGTTCACTTGAAAACCTGGTATCCTTGTATTTGAATTACATCTACATGCATTTATGTATGAAACCTCGATACCCAAATCATTGGGTTATTGTAAAACATTTTACAATGCAAATGTACATGATGTTGTTGCACACTTGTTTTATTTATATATGCATTCACTAAATGACATGTGCTCCATGTGATTATACCTTATGCATTTGCTTGATATGAATAAAAAGAATTTATATTTGGGTAGGCATTGGCATAATGGGTGATATGTGTAGGTGTAAACATGTTGTGGCCCATTGCAAACTCCACAATTGAAGGGGTTGTTGCCAAGGGCGTTAGCTAATAAATGGTGAAATTGTTATGGGCATGAATCTTACTATGCATGGAGCATGAACATACATCATGACACATGTATTGTTAAACTTCGGGTTCAGAGTGCAAAACTCTACTAAACAAGCAACTATGGTATGTAGATGACAAAAAAGATACATGAATCCTTAAACTTGGGATTCAGCATGTATGCAAAAGAAATTCTTCCTACCTTTGTTCAATTAAAACTGAAATTAATTTTACAATCTATATAAACAACCAATGCCAAACTACTGGTATTGAGATATATTGTATATCTAAGACTCCCCTAGTGATGCTGTTCAGGTAATGAACTCCTAACTTATACAAATGTACATGTAGGGCATTAAACACCCCCCCAATTGAACTTTGTGGGCAGTGTCCATGATCTCCATGAACAACACTTGTTTTGTTAAATGTTCTGCTTTGCAAAATAGAAAAAAGAAAGTTACCCATATTTTACATGGTCACAAAATTTGAACTCACATCCTTCCAAGAAAAGTGCCAAAAAAGCTACTAGTAGCAAGGGTTCACCAACTAAACAAAGAAAGCCTCTTAATTTATTTCAACTAAACATTGCATTGACATTAATCAAATCTTGCAACAGAACCATGCAGATCCTTTGAACCGGATGTCGCATTGAAAGCCACAAAGTTGGATTCCAGATGTTTAACATCCTGCAATATAAGCTTTCCTATATACCCTTCAAGCTACCATCCCTTTGGGTATAAGAAGCTTAAACCATGATACCCAAAATGGGAAGCCTTCTTGTTGTGTAAGCATGGTAGCCAAAAATTGTTTTGTTCTTTAGGGGGACCTCATCAATGTACAATCTCCCACTCCAGGTTAGTTTAGGGAGGCTTTGTGGTAGGTAAGGCCTGAGGTTGAGGGCGTTACCAGAAGAAGGGTAACACCTCCACATTTGGGTTACATCCTTGTTTGAGGTCTGAGGTCCATACCTCGTAAATCACCTGCTCCATGGTTGATTTGTATGTAAAAATGTTAGAATCCTTCAGGTGTAGCCGAATAATCTTACCTTTTAAATGTGTTCTCCAAAGACACTGTGAAATTTCTGGCAGTGCTTTATGCATAATCGGTACCCTCTGAGGGAGTGCACTTAAAGCATAGGGATTCTTGGTTGAGTTCAATCTTACAGCATCCCCAAGAATGTAGACCCTGTACTTTTTTTCCGACCCCACCCATAAAAACTGAAGCTGGGACTGCAAATAGGTGAGAGATTACTAATAGCAACCCACCTGTACCAAACATTATGATTGACGAATCATAAATAGGGAGCAGCAGTCAAATCATATTTGTTACAATCTTCATGAGAGGAGCTCTAGAGTCCATTCATGCTCAGTATGTGGCCTGAAAAATTAAAATTGGATGAACAAAAGTCAAAACATGGCCGTTAGGATCAGCAAAATGGTTTTGGCCCTCATTTTTGTACAGTTTGCTGAGGCTGGTGAAAGGCATAGCAAAGTCTAAGAGCATCTCCACCAACATATGTCCTCCTCTCAGGAGCTCCTGGTTCGTTACTTCAGGGCCCCAGAAAAAAAAATTCCTCTCTTGCAGACAGCTCTTCCCGGGCAGAATGGTCCTGCCCGGGATGTTCCATGGCGTTAGTGCGCAGGCGCGTGCGCGCGCAGGCCCTCATCGCTTCCCTTTGCATCTCCTCTCTTTCCCTCTGTTTTTCCGCTCTGTTTTTGGGTTGCATTTTGCATGTGTGCGACCGATCTTCCTGAAGGCGTCGACATCTGCTCACTGCCTGCGAACTTTGTCTTTTTGCGGACTCGAAGAATCGCAATTTCGGCATCCATTTTCCAGAGAAATTCAGCTGCTACTGAAGGAGTTTCCAACAGGACGAGGAGTGTTTTTTCTTTCGCCGTTGCAAAGTTCCAAATTGGAGCTTCTAGTAGAGCCCATCAGCGACGAAGAAAGGAGGAGGAGGAGGAGCAAGAGTGCTTTTTCTTCCGTTGCAAAGTTCCTTTCGTAGCATTCTGGTTTCTTCTGGCCATGTCAGCCGATTCATGTGAAAGTAAGTGTTGAATCTGAAGAAGTTGAGGAGATTGAAGCTTTCTTTCGCTTTGAAAGAAAGTGTGCTCTTTCCTTTCTGAAGCTGGAGATAGAGAAATTTGGAATAATGCGGAGGATTCTTCTTCAGGACGAGGCGGCCGTGTGAGATTAAAACTCCATGGTGATGCGCGCAGGATCATGCTCCTTTTGTTAGGGGCAGAGAAGGCGGCATCACATTGCATCCGGACTCTTTTGCTACAACAGCGACATGCTGGAAAGAAGAAATGATGTCATGCACCGCGAGAGAAGCATGAGATCGCTCGCACATTAGAGATCCGTAGCTTCTTCACCGCATCGAGCTCGTGGTTTTGCCTGTACATTACACAGTCTGTACAGAGCCAGAAAGATCAGAGCAGCTGCTTCATCAGAGAGATGCCGTACGGGGAATGTGAATGCAGAATGAAGGTGCATCTGAGGATGCGGCCATCCTCCAAGCCTTCCTCCGCATTG
>Ga0209611_10001706_pt1 | contig 37935 bp, 22 predicted proteins | sample S1TSphgellanicum_3_FD_187693 | JGI IMG/M metagenome (GOLD analysis project Ga0209611, IMG submission 187693) | Host-associated microbial communities from peat moss isolated from Minnesota, USA - S1T2_Fc - Sphagnum magellanicum MG (SPAdes) (version 2) | ecosystem: Host-associated > Plants > Peat...
TCAATTCTGCATCTTGATATCTTGTACCCAATAGGACCTACAGAGTGAAACATTTACATACAAAACTTCTAACTTAGGTGTTCTAGTGGGATCCTCTTGAACTGCTGTGACTAGAGAACATCTCTTATTTATAAATAAGACTACCCAAAAGTGGGTAGAAAGATAAAGCAAGACCACATGATGCCCACATGAGAGCAGTTGCCAGGCCAGCGATGAATTCCAAAAGGTGCCAACTTATTCTAAACTTGGCACACCTTGTAAAACATGAGACACTAAAAACACTCTAATAAAAAGAGGGAAGGAATTGGGATTTGCAACTTTGGGTTGCAACTTTGGCCAGAGTGAACTAGCAGACACAAATGCACCGTCATGGATGGATGCACCATCCACACCACATTTTTCTTCATTATGTTCTTGTTCCCCAGCTAATTATTAACCTCCCCATAGCGGGTTCTAAACTTGTGCCAGGGGTTCTAAACATTGGGGATCATCCAGTTGGATGGCCTCAAAACAGGAAAATTGGGGTGGTGTGTATGGTCCAGGTCCTAGCAAGCGTGCAGCTGACCTGTGCAGGGTGAGCTAGGAGCTGGAATTGGCCAAACCCTGCCCACTCCTTGGCATTAACATCTGTTAGTGTTAACAGTCGAATTGGCGAGTCCTGCTGATTAGGTCTACTGAAACTGCACCCATGCCAAAGAGCCAATTCAGTATGAGAATTTACCAATTAAAAGGAAAAATAAAAGCTAACAGGTGTTTAGCCAAAGGGGCAAATTTTTTTGAAGGATTACAAGAAAAAGCAAATGTGCTATCAAACAAATGTGTTGCCGATGGTGCTCTTAGGAAAACTAATGTGAAAGGCCATTTGAATGATAATTTGAAGCTCATCACTGACTGTAGGGCTTGATCACTGATGACCATATTCTTGGTCCCCAACATCCACGGACAGTTATAATCAAGTCAGGAGGTACTAAGTACTAACTTGTGCTGGGCGGGGCGGTTCTTGACTTTTATGAGGATCCTCCAGTTCTGGTTTTATGGTTCTGGTTATGGTTTCATTCTTTTAAAAAAAAAACAAAAACTTGGTTCCAGGTTTGGTTCGTTTTTTCAAAAGACAGAGTTCAAACTGTGGCTCAAGTTCTAAAAATCAGACCTCTTATTTGCAGTCTGCTTTTAGTCAACCTGGACTAAAACTCGTGGTCAACTGCCAATTAACCTCAGATAAAGCCCAGTTCCAGTCCTAGTTCTTGTTCTGGTTCTTTAAAAACCAGGATCCTGATTCCAGTTTGGTTCTGGGTTCCTGGTTCCAAAAATCAGACCTGGTTCTAATCGGGTTTTTATTAACTACCTGTGATTCTAAACCTCCAACCCAAGTACCTGCCCAAACAGATACTGGTACAAACCAGTGTTGTGAGCGTATCCAATTTTCAGTGTTAAAATGAGGGGTTTAGGGTCAGGTTTTGGTTACCATAACCTGAGCCTGCATTTTTTTGACACAAGGAACTGAACATTGGAACTAGTCTTTTGTTGGACCCAGACCAGAACCATGAAAAAACACTCTTCAAAAGACAAGAGTAGATTCTTTAAGTAGGCAAGTTGATTTTTTTCTTTAAAATTTAACAAGCAGGCTCAACTTCAGAGTGGAATATTAATTTTTTATTAGTTATTGAACTTCATACCTATATAAACCTTTTTTTTTAATTTGGTATTAAAAAAATTATCTATACAATATTTAGCATAAAGAAGAGTAATATATTTACATGAAATCAAACCTGGTTTTGAATTCGCCTGGAGATTCTTGAATTTGAAAGAATTAAGTCCAAACCAGAAGTGCAGAGTTTTAAAATGCGAAGAATCGGGCTCAAACCCACACCTCAAGAACCTCCAAATTTTTTTAAAGAATCAAAACAGGAACCAGAGGTTCTCTTGAAAAAAAAGAACTGCACAACACTAGTACAAACTGACTATAGAAAAATAATATTAGATTCATGACGGGTTCTCAGCTACTGTATTATTACCGTAGCAATGACCTGAAGCTACAAGGTGGGATGACAGCTCTCCTGCATGCGCGCACACACACACACATGTTCGGTAAACATTGAAATTCTAGTCATCCCACAAAAAGCTGCTTCACTGATTCATCTACAAGATGGGTAGAGATAGATACATTTTTCCACTCCAGCAGTAATTTGAAGAGTATAACCAAAGTAGGCTACTCTGGCACATGAACAAAACATGTCATGGCAAGTAAGCTACCACATGCAGGGCTCTGCAGTGATTTTCAAGATGCTGGGGGAAGTAGATTTACTGTTCCAGGCTGACAGTCAGGAAGCCAGTACAAGATTGTGTGTGTTATAAAGATCATTCGGTCCCTCCACATGCAAATCTGAGTACCATTCATTTCAGTAGGCATTCTGGGATGCTGGCCAGAAGAAAATGGGATGCAAACATTTTCATTCGTAATGATCCACTCTCACTTCAAAGCTTACTGCATGGTAGGATACAAACATTTTCATCTGTAATGAAAGTGCTCATTATGTCAAATCTATAGTATCGTCTTCTGTTGATTGTCTGGGAATTTAGAATCACATGAATGACATCAAGGTTGAAATCAATAATCCTGGTGTGGAGTTTCGCATCAAGCTGTTGAGGTTTGCAGATCATATTCCCAATCCACAAAAGAATTAATGTGCATTACATGCATCCCTTAATACTTCAAGCTTGAGGCTATCACACACAAATCTCAACACAAGAAGAAAACAACTATGAATGCATCACAATTTAAGAGTTTTTGGTGGTATTTGAATTAGTTCTGGATGGCATTTGAATTGAAAAATATGTATGGTGACAAGGTGAATCATTTTGTATGTCACAATTTTGTTTCTGCAAAGTGTATTTTATCCTAATATCATAAACATATAATAAACCATCAATATATATTTTTTGCAAAATTAAAAATTAAGATTGTCAATTTGAAGAAGAATTACATACATAATAATTAAATTTAACAAATATACACCAAACATATAGTAATGAACTTTTGAAATTAATGAGACCTAATCTCATTTACCAAAATCAAATGAACATGTTGAAAATCACTTCTTTATAATGTGTGGGCTAAATTACATAAAATTTCCAACAAACAACAAAGTGGTTTTTGAATTTTGGTGGTGAAGTCAAGATAGATTCTTGTACATAATGAACATTTTTTTTGCATTGGTTATCTGCCAGCACTTATCTATGACATTGCAGAGATTTCAAAGAAGTCTCTATAATTACTGTTTGAAGGTCATATTGTGTCAATTCCATCAAAATCAGAAACTAACAAGACAAAATTTACTGGTGGTCACCCAAAACTTATACCCATTTATTGCACCTCTTCCCTTGAGACAGGGAACCTTGTTGCCTCCATTGGTGATGTTCATTGTTGACTCCATACAAATCAAAGGCTTGTTGTTCTCCATACCTACCCTATACAGCAAAATTCCATGCAGATACTTGGTTAGCAACTAGAACCATGGAAAAATTTAACATAAATAGATAAGCCAAGAATACACCTAGCCATGGTCTCAGGTGTCCTTTAGGGTTAAGCAGCACTGGAGAGACAAATACTGGAAAATTCTCTTGGGAAGTAACAAACAATGGAGAGGTCAAGATTGTTAGAGGATAAAGAGATCAACAACACATTCAAAGTTCTGCAATTGCAAACCACACCTGAGAGAATGGGAACTTGTCACTTATATCAGTTGCTGGCTTGGACCATTGGTTCTTGAACCTAGACTCAAGTACTTTTGTTTAGAAGGAAACAGGGACTAAAAGTCTAAGAGCACATCAGAAGAAATAGCACATCATTTATTTTTTCAGCAAGCATAGCTGGTGCATGCTGCATGAACTGCAACCCCTCTCCAATTTCACATGATCAGGGTTCATACCCAATCAAACAACTAATATCACAATGATCCATGAAGCTTAAATACTTCAAATGGGATTCAAATGCCACATACTGCATGCACCCTTGTTACTACAATGCAAGCAATCCTGCTGGCAGGCAACTTGCAGCACCATTGGGATGTGCACAATCTCTCCACAAGTTAGTAAAGGTCACCAACAAGTGTCATGGTATCGAATTCCATCATCATAAAATTCGCATAAAATCATAATACTCCCACATGTATTAAGTGGAACGATTCAATGTTTAAACAAATTTGAGCAGATGAATTGTCATGAATTACAGCAGCAATCATTTCCTACATGCTAGCTATGGCTGCTCAGCACATGTAGTGTACAACAGTTTGCTCTGGATTCTGTACACTACAGAGTGAAGTCGGCTGCATTGACAATCTGCGATTGTCAGAGAAAGACGGTAAAATCAATCCAGTCAAAGATCTGCTGGTTTCCTAGATTAGTACTGGAATGAACTGCGAATGCAACAGCGAGCTCCTGCTTCACATGGTCATGCCAACAGGGCTTACCAACAGCTTCATCGCAATCTCGAAGCACTTTGAAGGACTGAATGGCATCCATCCAACTAATGTCTGCTCTTGGATCAGCTCGCACATAGTTGTCTGTCCCCACATAGTCAATTGATTTCAACGCGGTAAAAATCTCCTCTGAGGTTGCGTTCGTCAAGCACGGGATGCACTATGAGAAGTAGAAAGAGTGGACAGGGAACTCATGACACGCTACAATGTCAAACTTGAGTCCTTTCAACCTTAGCAACATGTAAGCGCTCTCAGTCTCTAAGGAGTAACCCCAAGGGTTTACTGTGATGTCCTTGGGCATTTTTCCACCAAAAATGTGGGTGGCAAACTCATGTGCAATTGCATTCCACATCGCTTCATTCACTCCTGATTGCAGAGTTCATCAGAACCTGAAAGCAACCGCGTTACACACGGATCGAATACATCACGAACATATAATCATGCATTACTGAAATCTTTGAGACTGAATTTTCAAGATATAAGCAACCATAACAGCAGAAGCAGCTCTCACAAAATCATACAGCTCGCACAGATGCCAAAAGCGTAAACCCAAAGCCCTTGCGCCTCCACAGATGCATAAACCCTAAACTCTTATCCTCCACATATGCCAAAAGCATAAACCCTAAACCCTACGATCTTCACGTTCCATGCCATTCGTGGAATGATGAATGCATTATTCCATTCCGGACACATGAACGGAAATCTGGCCGATTACGTAGTTAAATTATAGCTAGTTCCCCGCTCTTTAGCGTCACAAATACGACAGCACTTATTAATTACGGACGTCTATTATTACCACACAACAGAAAACTTGGCTTAAAGTGCTGGAATATGTCAGTCTTGGTGGTACTGCTCTGTATTATTTTATCATTTAATGACTGTTTTTGGCTTTCACGGTTCCACAAGAAGAGCGTGGGGGTACCTATATTAAAAGTAGGTTACACTTTTGCACCTGGAGGACCTTGGACAAAATTAATAATTACACCCTTTTTTTATAAAAAAAACTATTTTGTAATCTTATTGGTACTTACAATCACACATAATCCCCTATGTTAGTGTTAAGAGAGATATATTTTGTTGTTGTAGAGGAGGTTCCCATACGAGTGCATTCTCCTTAAGGAGGGGCACCCAAGGGCCTGAGTGTGAGGGTGTTCTCGAACCCCAGGAGAACACATGAGTACAGTAACCTACCCTTAAGGAAACTGTCTCGCTTTTGATTTCCTCGCTTCTTTCTTGTTTCGTAGAAAAGAAATATTTCCATAGGAACGTGGGAACATATGAAATCGGGGAGCTCCCCCAGCATAACATCCTAGGGTTCTTCTGCAGGGAGAGATCCCTCAAAATACACATAGAAATAAAAAGGGAGTTGTTTATGTTTTATTGTTGGTCATTCCCCTCAAGAACCTTACCTAACATCAAATCCTAAGTCAAATCCTAAATGACAGATTACATTAAGTGAGTGTTAACTTGATATTAAGTGGATGTGAGAGCTTAACATCATCTCTTTAAACAACATAAAATTTTAGAAGTAGCTCATAAAAGAGGCTTTAAGGGCTCTCCCCATTGTGTGTTTTGGGCTTTGGTCGTTTGTTTGGGTTTCGATCCTTTCTTTTTTCTTCTCTTGTTCCTTTGCCAGGTGTTCTTTCCTTTACTTATTTATTTATTATCTTTAATTCAATGTTAAGTTAACAAAATCATTTTACATGATTTAACTTAACTTTTTAAGGCAGTGAAAATTAAAATCCATCATTTTGGGCCGTTACCTTACGGTCATGAATCTATGATGTGCTCATTGGGATTGGTAGAAAACACTACCTGAATATGGCAACCCTAGCTTGCTTTTTGGGGAATGTCACACCCCATGCCATTACCCTACATTGTGTGAGAGAAAGAGAAGACAAATGCCTCATCACCATTTGTAATGAGAGCATTTTTACCAAAAGTCTACTGGCCCTAGTCAAGGTTGTGCTCTGTGCCAGTCATTTTAATGAAATTAAAACCAATGTACCTCAATGGTGAGTGGGATTGGGTAATGAGAGAAGGAAACATGAGAAAGGGGTTCTGGAGAGGGGACAACAACAACCATGTAAATAGACAATAAGGGGGGAGTTCAATATTCAAGTCTATATTTATTGAAGATGATGACGAATATCAATCCAATCAAGTTTAAGTGCAATTGGATTTGTCAATTTTTGATGTGCAAGGGTGGGACTTGGAATTGAGCTTGTAAAAAGGAAAATGTGTGCAAGTGCACTCCTCTTTGAGGATCAATATTTACATATACATTTATGAATGTATGATCTGCTGCTCATTTCAGTTGGTAGAAAACACTATCTGGATGACAAGCCTAGCTTTGCCATACAGGAATGCCCCACCCCAGGTGTTGTTAGGTTGTTGCTTGTTATGGTATACCCATGAATTTATGATCTGCTCATTTCAGGTGATAGGAGACACTATCTAAACCTCAAAACAACAAATTATTTCCATTTTGGAGGCTGGATGAAGATGATGTACTGATTTCCTCATTTGGAGTACCATGTGCACCTTTGAAGATTTGGTATCATCTTTTCTACTTAAAAAATTATACAGAATTTTGCATTCTAGATTTCTTGAGTTGCAGTAAGCTCAATAACAATCTGACATGCCAGCAGCAAGAAAGAAACATCACTACCTATGTCTCACAATTTGTCCCCCTGCCAGTAGGCTAGTCCAAAAATGATAAAGAACAAAGGTAATCATACAAATTCTTGGCAGCTAATGAGGCGAGCCAGCCTACACTAGAGGGGCCCAGTTTTTTCTTTTGTGGAGTGTGCGATGGGTGTTGGGTTTTTTTGGGATATTTGAGTTCTCAATGTGTTCTCACTGACTTCCCAACCTGTTCCCTAAATTTTCCATGTGTTCCTCAACATGTTCCCAATAGCACCTCACTTCATCTCATATCCTTTTGTCACTAAGTTCTACTGTTGTAACTTACGTAAGCAGCCCCAAAGGAGGCGACTTTGACATATCTATTTTGAGACTGTCCAAAGCTTGATTAAACTATTTTGTGATGGTCCAAGTAATCAATGATGCCCATCACAAAAGAAAAAAAACTGAACTTTGGGGTCTTCACAATTAATTAATATGAGTCACACTATAGTATATTAAAGGTTATTCCATAATATCTTTATCATTCTGGCAGTAATTAAATGTTTTTTAGTAAGTGCCAATTTTCTCAAAATTAGTTACTCACAATGTTGAAAGTTCTAGAAACAATGTGGCTAACTAGCATACATGGTCATTTCATTTATTCCAAGACTACATGGCCATGTCTTGAAAAGTGTCGAAATTTCAGGAAATTTTTATTTTACTGTTGGAGTGGGAAAATGAAACCTAAATAAATATTCACCAAGAAAATGCCTAAATGATAAAGGTGCTATGGTAATATCATTTCAAGGTATCCATCCATTCCTACCAGGAATGCCTAAGCACATTATTAGGAAGAAAAATCGAAGTCCAAACTCCAAATGACCCTTTCAAGTAGGATCATAGGGTAAATAAGTTGGAGAGTGAACACTTAAGCTCTTAGAGAGCATGTGTCCACTCTCCAATCACTTTCAACCTTGGATCTTCAAAGGTTCTAACTAACCCTTTCACCTAGCACCCTTATAACCATTTACAAACCCTCAATTGGGTTTGAAATGGGTAAGATAAAACCACTCAAAATAATGGGCTCCAAATAAATAGTCCAATTCTGAACACATATCCTTCCATGTGCATCTAAAGTGCATCTTGTGATTGGACATGCCAAATTTCACACATAAATAATATTCCTCATATTACCAAACAATGTGAACTGTATTCCAAACACCTCCATTTACAACAATGAACATACACAAGCACAATTTGACCTTCAAAAAGTGAAAAATAGGTGGAGGAAATGTTCAGTGTTCACCCAACAAAAACAATGAGTGATTATCCATTGCCAAACACAAAAAGGAAAATTAACAGGTAGTGGGTGTAGGGTACCCTAAACCATCTATTTTGGTAGATGGATGTTTTAAAGCCCACTATCTCTACATGAAAGCTTTTAAAATCCCAAGCACACCTTTTAAAATGATTGTTTGATTGGAAGATATCACTAAACAATTACCAGTTGGGTGATGTTTTCTTTTGATTATAAGATATCACTAAATAGTTACCAATTGGGTGATGTTTCCTAATGAGCTATCTTCTGAATTGTTTAGGTGTTTGCTCATTCATGATGTTTCCTGATGGATGGTTTTACATTACACACAGCTTTAAGGTTTGCACATAGCATGTTGGAAATTAGAGCATCATTTCTAGAATGTCTTTGAGGACCATTGTGTGAAAATGTATTGGCCAGATGGATGAATTCAGCAATTTTTCTGGGGACATAATTGAAATTTTGATAACAAATTGCAGCACTAATGTTTAATGCATACATACCTAGTGTCAGTAGGAACTTGAAGTCAAGTAAGAACGCCAATGTTCATTAGAAAGGTAATGTTATTGTTTGTGGACATGTCTTTAGCATTGGAACCTCTATAGTTGAATATCTTGTTGTGTAAACATTGAAGCAAAATATCAATCAATGTAAAGAAGTGGATGGCCTATCTAACAACAAAACAAAATGAAACTGAGAACTTAGTTCTTATTTGTTCACTTGGCCATTACTCGATCCCTTGGGGTTTTTGCGCTTTTGGTTTGGACTTGCGTACTCTCTCTTTGCTCTTCCTTTCCCCCTGTGCTGGGTGCTTTGTTTAATGAAGTTGACCAGTACACATGATAATCCAAAAGTATTGAATAAAAGTAAAGCAAAGATTTGGTATGTGCAAAGTGCAGCACACAATCAAATAATAGACAGATAAATTTATAGTGCTATATTTGAAGGTTCTACTGTGTCACTGTTGCAACAACAGCAGATGATAGTGGGAACCCATTCTTCCTAATTTTGTAAGAGTTTATAATACACTTGAATGGCAATTGCAATGTCCATTTCAATTTTAGTTAGGGGCATGTTTGGAACAATTTTGGAAAAATTATTAAATATGTACCAGATTTTATATGTTGGTATATCATATAAAAGGATGATTAAAGGTTTGCACTTTATTCCAGGTCTAAAGGCAGATTTGATTAAATGAGCTGATGTGCAAATTCCATCTGAAGTATTCTGTTTGCATATATTAGATGGGCATGGTCAATAAAAATGCATTTGTCAGTGTACTTAATGATTTTTCACTTTGCACCCAATAGTATACAATCCAAATTGCTGTTGCAACATCACAGAGCCATAACCAATCACACTTTTTTTGGGGGAGCATTTCCTGCAAAGTAATAATCCACAGGAGACAAGGGCCTTTCTAACTTAAAATATCTGACAAATGTATAAATAGTATGTCACCTTCCATGTTGTAAACATCTGCCTTTCAGAAAATAGTGTTGAAAAGTTAATGCAACATAACTAGATGTGTAGACACAAAAAGTCATGGAAAATTCAAATGGGTCCAGTTGATTTAAAGAAAAAAAACTAAGCAAATAAGACAATGTCACAAGAAGATTGTCCACAGCGCATAAACACTCAACTTGACATCCTCAAATGCAAATGGTTGCTATATTCTCAATCTATACAGACTCACATCGTCAAATTCTCAAGCAATACATATACTTCAATTATGCCTCCATTTTAGCAGATGCTCCAAAATGCAGCTATCGAAAACAAGAAATACAACTTTCAAAGAGCAATACCTACCTCCTCTTCCCATTGTAGCGGATGCTGCAAAAGGCAGCTAACAAAAACAGGCAATACAACTTTCAAAGACTTCAAACATGTTCTTCCAACTCCCCGTTGTAGCAGATACTCCAAAATGCAGCTAACAAAAACAAGAAATAAAAGAACTACAACTCCAAAAACAACATTCACACAGCCCCAGCAAGTGAAAAAAAATCCAATGGCAAATGTAGGCCTAATCATGGCCAGCATTTGCCAAAGCCACTGATTTGTCTCAGGACAGAAGCCTGTAAAACAAACAGTGAAATCCATATAATGGGAGTTTGGTTAAGAAACCAGGACCTCTGTTCATATGAGTAACCAACCATACATCGAATAGTAAAGAATACCTCCACCTCTATCCCACAACATTCTCACCTCACAATCAAAAGAAGTATTATAAAAGTTATTCAAGGGTAAGAAAAAATACGCTGCTAAAACATTCTCAAAACCCTTCATGAAAATCATCGGAAAGTAAATCTCTAATGGACGGGATAGGCAGGCAGGCTCTCTAAGCTGCTGCTTTCTTCTCCCACTTGAGGGGCTTGACAACCTCCCAAGTGAAATCAGGGTCGTCGCGGCCAAAATGGCCATAGGCCGCAGTCTTCTGGAACCTCTTGTTGCCACCACGCTTGAGATCCAGATTGATGGACATCATTCCAGGTCTGAAGTCAAAGTTCTCCTTGATGAGCTTCAGAATCTCAGCATCCGGGATCTTTCCCGTGCCATAAGTGTCAACGAAAACAGACAGCGGCTCTGGCACACCGATCGCATATGATACTTGGACGATGCAGCGTCGTGCAAGGCCTGCAGCTACGATACTCTTGGCGGCTTGCCTCACAATGTAGGCACCGCTACGATCAACCTTTGTAGGATCCTTACCAGAAAAAGCGCCACCGCCGTGCGCTCCCCATCCTCCGTAGGTGTCGATGATGATCTTCCTTCCCGTGAGACCCGCATCTCCGTGTGGACCACCGATGACGAACCTTCCCGACGGATTCAAGTGGAAAATGGTGTTCTCGTCAAGATACTTCTCCGGTATCACTGGCTTGATGACATGTTCGCGCAAATCGGCCGCAATCTCGTCGTTGGTGACGGTCTCGTCATGCTGAGTGGAGATCAGAACGGTGTGTACTCTCAGTGGCACCATGGCACCACCGTCGTTCTTGTACTCGATGGTCACCTGCGTCTTTCCATCGGGCCTCAACCAGCCGCACGTCCCGTTCTTCCTTACCTCTGTCAGCTTTGCTCCAAGCTTCGTGGCTAAGACGTGAGTCAACGGCATCAACTCCTCGGTCTCGTCAGTCGCATACCCGAACATGTGTCCCTGGTCACCGGCACCGATATCCTCGGGCCTCTTGGTGAGATGGCCGTGAACACCCTGTGCAATGTCGGGGCTCTGAGCTTCAATGTTCATAAGAACCTTACACTTGTCGGCATCGAGGCCAACGGCATCTGAGACAAAACCGATCTCCCGGCAGGTATCCCTCACGATCTTTTCGTAGTCGACCTTCGCCTTGGTGGTGATCTCTCCAAACACCATAACCATGTTAGTCTTGGTGCAAGTCTCGCAGGCCACCTTGCTGTCAGGATCCTGCTCAAGGCAGGCATCGAGCACTGCATCGGAGACTTGATCGCAAAGCTTGTCAGGATGTCCCTCGTTCACAGACTCGGAGGTGAATAGGAAAGTCTCCATCTACAATCACACCAAGAAAACACACAAACGAAACAAGTGAAGTGAGTGCAAGAAACCAGACAACTAATACCTTCAGATCGACTAAAGTAAAACAACATACTGAACCCTCAAGAATACTCTTCGCTTTAGCTACATCATGGAACGCAATAAACCACAAAAACCCTCAATCACTGCAACCAGTTATCACAGTAAACTACGCGACTTCGTCCCCCCCCCCCCCCACGCACTCACAACAGCCAAGAAAATGTAGGGAAAACAATGAAAACTTCTCACACTCATCACTTCGACGGTAATCTTCACAAGAGAAATGGCGCATTAGAACTAACAGGAGAAACAAAGGACTTCAACGATGTCGAAAAATAACGACAAAACAGCGCACCACACCTTGAAGAAAAACTCCTACGAAAGCACCGCGGATTCCTCCTGACAAGCTCCTCCTCTGAAGAAGGGGGAAACCACACCACTGGGAGAAAGCAGGCACTCCTGAAAGCAGCGAATGTCGATGAAAGATACAAAAGAAAGCACTGGACTATACGTTCTTATACAACAAAAGAGGACACTTGCTGTCCCCCGCCCCACAAAGCGGCACCCAGTGTCGAGAGGTGCGAGACGAAATCGTCACCGTCCGGTTGAAGCAACGACGACGATGAGATCCCCACCGAGTCTGGAACAACTGTAAATTGCCTGGTACCTTACTAGCACGTTACAAGTTACCATTTACAACTCACTAATTTACTGTACAATGTACCTGACCAACTCACCATTTAGCCGCTTTCACACTGATGCGCGCGCGCTAAAGGTTGGTTAAGTATTAACTATGGTTATTTCACCCAATTCTGCACCCAATTCTCGCACACGACAAAATTTTGTTGGCGGGCAGCTGTGGCTGAGTATTAAAATGTGCATATAACCATAGCACCAAATTCAAGCATTTATTGGAAGAGGATTGTTGTTTGGCAAAAATCACCAAAGGTGATTATCAGTGTGTTGGGTAGTTCTTAGAATGAGTGACGGGTTACTCATCGGTTATCAACTTGGGTATATGGCCACCTACCCATCGGTTCTCAAAGTAACCAAAAAGAATTGGTTTTGATACATATTCATGGTTCTCGAAAATAAGAAAAAGTAAGAAAAACTAGATAGGGAACCATCAGTTCTTTGTCGGTTCTTTTCATGAAAACCATTGGTTCTTTAAGTGTTCTTCAAACACCTGGAACCGACGGATTCTTTGTTTTTGAAATTTTCCAAAAATTCTGAACTGGGGAGACAATGGTGGTTCTCTGATTCTGGAATACTTGAAGAACCGGAACCAGTGGTGGGTTCTTTAAAAAATTTCCAAGAACTACTGCACAACACACACTGTGGTAATTGTTGTATGATTTCTATTCAAAATGGTTCACTGATTATGCATTGGACGTTTCGAAGTTTGTGCCCATTTGTAGGTCTTCTTAGAAGTGGAAATGGGCACCTCATTTATAGGAGGTTAAGAGGCATAGTTTCTCTTCATCATGCAAGCAATTTTCTTGCAAACTGTCAGACTTTTAGGCATCTTGTCCAGACTTTGTCTTCGTACAGGCCTCCCCAAAACAAAAAAAAGAAACAAACAAAAGCATGCCTCTCTCTCTCTCTCTCTCTCTCTACACCTTGATACCCGGCGGGTATCTCATGAACAAACCGACAAAACTTTCTATCACGTTTTTGTGCCAGGTAACAACCTCAAAGCAACATGTCCCAAAATAAGCACCTGCCCGAGGTTAAGCTGAGGGGAACGCTTATTTTGGGAGCACCATCCTCCTCCTCCTTCTCCTCCTCCTCCTCCTCTGGTGTTAACTTACCCTACACTTTTGTGGTGTTTTTGGAAATAATTCACCTAGACGGTTAACACAGGACACCAAGTTGAACCCTTTTCAGACATCAGAAAAATTTCCATGTGCACATAAAAGGTGTTTGCCAGTTTCCACACAGAATATTGTTCTTCTGCAAACAGCATGTGTGTATTCTATCAAGAACATTATATACTATGGAATGGTCAAGCCCCTGCCCATTATGTTAGGTAAGGCACCAGGTAAATGATTAAACAAGCCTGATTAATTATTCCAGGAAATACAGTGACATTAAATTGCCTTTCTTGAGTCATATGTATGTATATATGTGTGTGTGTGTGTGTGTGTGTGTGTGTGTGTGTGTTTTGTTTGGAACCATATCTATCTACATCTTTGCACCAACCGTGCACACAATTCACACTTTTGTTTAGCTTTGTGGGTTTGGTTGTCTACCAAGATTGAATGTCGTGTGATATATATATGTGGTAATGGCACATTTGAACAGTAAAATTATTCTTGTTGATCTAATACCATGATGTTGTTAAAATGTGGATACCCAAGTACGTGGTGTGCCATTCTGGAAACAATCTACTTTTTAATATTGTTCATGATGACAACATTCTAATTGTTTGATGTTAATATGGGTTGATTTGGTATCATTTGTTATGCTAGCAATATGACATTTGTGGCAATATTGTTAGCAAAGTTCAATTTTTTTGAGTAGGGTTTTCAAGCACAACATGATGATAGTCTTCAAATTTGTAATGTTGCACTACTTGGATCTAAGCTTAATGTATTAAATGGTATTTTCTCATGCTACCCTTGCACAAAAATTCTAGTTTGATGTTGGCCAATGTAATTCCAACGTTTCTTGCTATATCTTGTTTCGAATACGTGAGCTTCAACATTAGTCAAAGCAAGCACGACCAAGATCCTCAACACATCTACACCATATCTATTGTTTGTGGATGTAACATGGAATCTCAAAAAAGGTCACCAATTCAAATTTAAAATGTGAAAAGGCACGTTATTTTGGTCAATCCAAGTATTGGTATACAAAATATTCAATTTTTTGTATTACTCTTGAATCCTCAAAATAAGTTTCAAAATAGTGTTGTCTGATAATTTTGTCGAATTAGCCTTTGATCCAATATATTTGAAATTTGTTGTTGATATTTTTACCAGTTTCATTTTTATAAGCACTCACTATTCATTCCAAGTACATGGAGTTTTGGGGGTTTTTGTTTTCATGAGGTGGCTATTATGTGGCATGATCATGGCTAATCGAGGTTGCAAACATAGTAGCCATCATTTGATAATACTTCATTTTGAAATACCTATCATGAACTAGACCTTGATCCTCCACAAGCGAACCCGAAACCCTAAACCCGAATATTTTTGTTTAATTCATATTATAAATAGCTAGGCTTCGCACAATGTCTATGACTTGAGACAAAAACCATTGCCTAGTTGCACACATTTCCACCATGTAAGCATGATGAAATGACATACTTCCTTTAAGCACCCTCAAAATTGCCAATACCTTTCAACAAGGAAATCCTCCTTGTAATATGGACACCAAAATGGCCATAACTTGGCTGTCAAAAAAATCACATAACATGGTAGGCAATATGGCGTTCAAAATGCATCAATTTTCAGTTTTAATTTTGACAAAAGTTGAACCAAATAGCATTGTCCCAATTTGCCAACACACAAAGCTTTGTAGCTCAATTTTTTTCACTGTTTTGCCTTTTAGGATATGCTGGGCAATGAGGTACTACAACCTATTTTCTCAAGGTTCCTGTAATGTGCTAAGGAGATGAAAAGTAGTAAAAGGAGGAGGAGATCCCCCTCATCAACCCCATGCACTCCATGGAGATGCTTGAGTTGAGTAAAAGAGATTCTCACCAAGTTGGTTTGTCTTACAAAGCACAAAGGTGATGAGGGGATTGTTGGACACAAGACACCACTTAATGGTGACCTTGTTGTCTCTCTTTGGCAGAGTGAACCAACAATCACCAGCACATCAACTATTGGAAGCTGGAAGACCTTAAATCAGCTATGGGTCCTTATTGGAGGCAGTACAAAAGTAGTGTGTGCTTCTTCTTTTTTTCCCACACTACCCAATTGCCTGTCCAAGATATGTCTGGTGATGCCCATACACATCTTGATGCTGCCCAGACACACTTCAGGTCCTGTTATGCTCTGTATACCTCATTACAAGCACAAAATGTGCACAACATGGGTCCAAATTGTGTCTGGGCATCATCCGTCTTTTTTGGAGAAAAAGAAGGATTGGGCCAAGGGCAGACAAGGAAAATAAAGAAGCAGGCAGTACTTTTCACTTTTTTTTTTAATGTTAAAATAATTTTGGCAAATTTTGACCCAAAAATTAGCAAAATTAGTCAAAATTATACTAGGCATGAAATCCAAATTTTTCCCAATTTCTTTGTTGAAAAATGGAAAATTTTCACCAGGAAAACAAAACAAAACTGTGGTACCTTTGTACTGCCTACAATAAGGATCCATAGTCAATTTAACCTCTTCCACCTATTAGGACTTAGTTATGCATGGATGCTAACTCAAGTGAGGTTGGGTTTCACCTTAGTAGCTTATGCTGTGTAGCACCTGGTCCTACAGGTAGGTAGGAAAACAAGGTAAAATACATGTAAATGGCTAGTATGTAAGTAAGGACTACTGGGTTGTTAGTGTAAGGTAAAGCCCCAGGGTGGGAACTGGAACGAAACCCCAAAGGGGCCCAGGCTAAAGCCATAGCTGAGTTGAACCCTTCATTTTGGGAATGTACCCACACCCATGGTTTCTATCCAGGCTAAAGTACAAGGCAAAGGCTATCATGAACCTAAACATACAAAGATCACAAGGAGTAGGAGGGGGAGGGTTCTTACTCCTACTCCTCAGGAGTGAGAGGGATCTTAAACCTACAAGTAAGCATAATTTTCCTCACTTTGGGAGTTGGCACAATATATGCCTTCTCTTCTCTAGAAGGGATATTTAAACATTTAAGGTACCCTCCAAATACACTTAGGAAAATTTCCTCCGAGTGCTTTCCACAATGAGTAGCCTAATACTCCTGAAAATAAAAGCTCGGTTTTCATTAGCCAAAATGCTAGGTACTAGAACTAAAAGTCACACCTCCTCTTATGGCCTTGCACAAGATAAGGTTGAACAACAGATTCTTTCCAAGCACCCACCCACCACCTAAGTTATGACCAAGTGACTTATGTGCAGGAAACACACACACACACACACATATCTGTGAAGGAAGATATGGGAATCACTGGGAATGCCCACCTCCTTGCTTGGGGGCCATGGACACTTTCTGGCACCATTATTGCTCTTTGTGGAAAATGAAAGCTCCTGTGAGAAGGTGTGTCAGATTTATATCATTTCTTTGCTGTAAGTTGGTTCTGTAACCCTACTCTTTAAAAGTGATTTAACTTGGAGTTCATCAACATGGCTGCTTCTGCATTGCTGCAATGCTTTTTCTCTTTGTTTTTAAAAGCTTTTTTTAAGTGAATGATTGAAATGCCAGGGTAAGGTACTCCCAAAATACAAGGGTCACATGAGTGGAACAGGCCAGCTGAAGTGACTTTTGTGGCCCACACTCCTCCTCCCCCTCCAAGTTTCACCAACATGATGGAATACAATTTCCATAGTCCAGGTTGCAACATGCTGCTACCAGTGTTGGGCAGTTCTTTGATTTTCTCAAAGAACCGCCGGTTTCTACTAGTTGAAAAGAAAAAAAATCAGAATTGGAAGAAAACTTTTTTGACTGATTCCGGGTATTTGGAAAAAATCAAAATCGAGAAATGGTCTAAATCCAGGTATTTTGAAGAATAAATCAAATTGAAAAATTTGATTGATTCTGGGTATTTGAAAAACCAGACTCAAAGAACTGGGTGGTTCCAGGGGGTGCTTGACAAAACCAGACTCAAAGAACCAGGCGGTTCCAGGGGGTACTTGAAAAAATCTGGCTCAAAGAACCATTTAGTTCCAAGTGTTTTCCATACCCTCAAAGAGCCATTGCCTTTCAAGAATTGCCGGTTCTTTGACCCTTTTTTCCCTGGTAGGAGCCAAGGGCGGGTAGCTACCGACCCCTTTTAGCTATTTTTAGGTACTGACCTGTGTATTATATGAGGTCAATATGAACAGGAAAGGCCATAGCTGCTTTGCTCAGAACCAATAATTGAATGTCATGTGAACAAATTTGTCTAAACCCTTTGATTTAGCACAAAAAATTTGTCTTGAAGGCCAAAATGGAACACATCTCAAAATCAATAATATAAACTTTGGACACATCCATCGGCACTATAGAAAAATTGTGACAAGTCCAAAAATTAAAATTAATTTTTAATTTTTATCAATGACAAAAATCCAATATAATATCACATCTCCAAGGATAAGTTGGCACCATATTTTTATATAATCCATTAAAATTTGATGCTAGGCTACCACTAGGTTCAAAAGGAAGCTTGTTTTTTGCTTAGGATTTATCTTTCAACTATCCAAACCCTCAGTAGCATAGGAGCTTGGATGCAATAGAAGTTAGGGGCACAGGAATAATGAGGTTCACAACTTACAATGTACATAATATATATGACCATTACTCTGGGGACTCTAACTCTTATGGGTCTCTAAATATTATTATACTTGTGATGAGAACCTTAGGAGGTCATTGTTTTCATGACTTTGTCAACATTAGGTAAGGACACAAAAAGAAATGGAGAGAAGGGAAGGAAGCACCAATCATCCTTACATAGCCCCATCAACAAACATTGGAAATGAACTTTCAAGTGTGAAGTTGTTCGTGCATAGTTCATGGGTTTGTTTGTAACATATATTCCAATTATTGTCTTACATTATTAATTGATTTTTTTCATATATGTGTTATGCATAAATATTATGTTTAAATCTCATTTAGTGTTTTGAAACATCAAAAATATTGTTATAATGTTTTGAATGTCCACCTCTTCTCAAAATATTGAAATAAATTATGTTCAACAACTAATTGTTCAACTAGTTTGGACCCATTTAGCTCAAGAGGAATAGTAGAAATTTGTCAATGCAAGTAGCACTACAAAAAAAGACATAATAAATATTTGAGTTCATTTTAATCCCATCTCATGATCCCCATACCTTATTTCCTTGTGAGAGTTAATGTCAAAGATAATATAAAGAGACAACTTGGAAAAGACTATACGATTTAACAAACAAAGGAATTTGTTAATAAATAAGAACTAAATGATTTTATTATTTGAATCAGGCACGATGCAAGTTAATTGTGAGGTAGAATAGGAATACAAGGGTCATAGTGAGATTAATGGTGATGCCCTCAAAACCTAACCTTTCATTATATTATTCAATGGAACCTTCTAAAAGTTCATCAACCTTTTAAAAAGTTTTGCTCACTTAACCTTTTATAAACTTTCACTAACCATGTTTTTAATAAACTTCAATTGACCACATCTTCTAGAAGCCTCTGTCAACTACATCTTTTAAGAACTTGTATGAAACATTTTTTTAAAATCTTCTTTTATAGGCCTCCTCTAATTAAGTCTTTTAGAAATTTCTATTAATTATTTTCTTAAAAACTTTGTCAATTAAAATCTTCTAGAAAGTTCTTTTAATGTTTCTAAAATTATAAGCATATTCTTCACAAAAAAATTAATTCCTTTTTTTTAAATATTTGTGATAATTAAAAAACATGCTTTAGGTTTGCATTTTGTTGCAAAAACAAAAATTGGCAAGTCTTTTAATCCCTAATACCACTTTACAAACCTAAAATTGCAATCTTAAATAAGGGTATACGAAAATTTTCAATTTATTTACCCAATGGGTAAGGGTATATTATGATATATTTCCATTAAGCACGTAACACATGTGTTCAAACTTGCAAAACATTAATGTTGTTTTAAATTGTTAGGATCTTGCCTTGTAAGCTTAAAAATTTTAAGATTGTTTGTCAAAGTCTTACAGACTCAACAAAGACTTGGCTTTGTAGGACATTGTTGAAGATTCAACATGTGTTTTTAAGGGCGACTTCCAAAAACCTTGATAAATGAACCTTTTTATACCCATTTGAGTTTCTCATGTTAAAAAATCGGGCTTCATAACCACCCCTCTTTGGGTTTCTAAAACTTGAACCTTGAACAATTCTTTAAATCTCCTAAAAACTAAAAAATCGAACTCAAGTGGGTTTTTGAATTTTTGAATTTTCAACCTTCTATTTGATTTTTGAAACTATATTATACAATTTTTCTTATAATAGATCATAATTGTACCCAAAAAATGTATTTTAGATGATTGATATATAATTTATTCACTATATAAATGGGTCATAAATTATTCCTATTACCTAGCCTATTCAATAAATAAATTACATTGCCTACCTAATTAAACAATCAACTCCAAAAAATCACATATCAACATCATAAAATACCTACTACTTAACCCACATACATATGACCTACTAGTTATTCATTAGTTATTGCCTATCCTATTTATTGTTTATTTAATATATTAATTTCATAGCCTATTTAATTAATTAATTACACTTACTACCTAGACCCTAACCTATTTAATAAATAAAATTGCATAGGCTAATTAATTACATAATTAATACAAAAACATTATCACATATCAACATGACAAAATACCTACTAAATAGCCCACATACATATTGCTTACTATTTACTACCTTATAACTTACAACTTACAAATTGATTAATTACCTAGCCTTATTAATTGATTAAACATAAAATATTTGATTCAACAGGAAGTACCTACTACTAATTAGCTTACTTACATACTACTTAATACCTACTACCTATTACCTAGCCTACTTAATTAATTTAAAATATTATTATTTATCAACACGATAAAATACTTACTACTTAGCCACATATATATTACTTAGTATTTAGCCTTATTTCTAGCATTAATTGCCATGGGTTCTCTAAAATTTTCATAAACCCACCAAGCCTTGCTACACATTTAATGGTTAGTTCATTGAAAATAGTTAAGAGAAAATAATTAGACCAATAAATCCAACAATTTCATTGGCCAATTCCTTTTTTTTTCACCTTTAATTACATATCCATTTGCAATTGGGATTTATAGTTGCAAATCAAGTTGAAAAGATGTCACATGGTGTTCAATGGCCTATGAACAACCTTCCAAGTCAAAGAAACAACTATGACATTCCTTGACCATATTTATTAGGAATATGAAGTTGAATGAGGTTAACACATATTCTAACACATCACACCAACATCTACCAAAGTATTATGATATGCAACATGTGTTAATTTAAGTTAAGTAAATTAATTTAACATAGTTAAACCTTAAAAAATTAGTTTAATTTTGCTTAATTTAACTAAAAAAGTTTAATTTAGCATAGTCTAGCTTAATTAAAATTAATTTAACCTAGTTTAACAAATATCGTGTTTCTAATTTAGTTAAATTAAATTAAATTAAACTTAATTAATATTAAGTTAACCTAATTTAGTGAATTAGCCTTAACTAACATAGTTTAGTTTAAATTTACCCTAATTTAATTGTGTTAATATAATTTAACTATTTAACCAAGTTTAGCATATTTTCATCAAGTTAAAAAAATATAGTTTGTTTTAATGAAATTTAACCTTATTTAATCATGTTTAGATTTAACATAACCAAATGTAAACAAATTTATCTTTGTTTAACCAAATTTAGCCAAACTTACAAAAGTTTAACCAAATTCAGGAAAATATCTTAGTTTAACCAAATTTAGTGAATTTTAGCCAAATTTAAGCAAATCCAATAAAATTTAACAAAAGTTAGGGCTTAATTTATGTTAGTTGAACCAAAATTAATCAAGTTTAATGAAATTTAGCATAATTTAACCTAAATGACCTAGTTTAACCATATATGTTTGTTTAATTTAATTTAATTTAACCAAATTTATGTTAGTTTGGCCAAGTAAAATGATTTTAAACTAAGTTTAGCCAAATTATGTTAGTTTAGTTTAGTTTAAATAACTTAGGTTTGACCTAATTCAGCCTAAATAACCTAGGTCTAGCTTAATTTTAGCTTATCGAGGCCTAAGTTAGTCTAAGTTAGCCTAGGTTATCTTAGGTCAACCTAGGATGACATAGGTCGGTCTAAGTTAAATTACTTTTTGTGTTTATGCTTTTGTGACAACTTATAATATTATCAAAAAAATGTTGTAATGCAATGGTTAAAGACTTGAATCCCAAAGTGACGGTGAAGGGTCCTCTCATTTACAACCTAGTTGCACCTATGGTGTCTAACAATCACAAATAGTGGGTTCTAATTTAATTACATGGCCTAGGTTTGTTTTTAATTTAAATCTCTTAGCCTTGGTGGCCCAGTCTAAGATTAGGTCTAGGCTAGGTCTCCTAGCCCATGTGGGCTGATCTATGTCTAACTTAAGCAATGCCTTGCATGCCACGTGGCATCATGTAATTGGGTTGAATAATTAAAAATTTAGTTCCAAGTGTAGGCCATGCGGTGTCACATAATTGGGTTAAATAATTAATAAAATAGTTCTATTGCATGCCACGTGGCATCACATAATTAGGTCAAATAATTAAAATTCTAACTTGAAGCTACTATGTGGCATCATGTTACCGGGTCAAATAATTTAATATTTGGCTTTAAATTGCCATGTGCTAGCTTGTAATTGAAGAATAAAATTTTAAATTAAGTTTATATCAACACATGGTAGCATTAAAAATATATATATTTTACTAATATATATTTATAGAAAATTGCAACCACATTTGTGACTGGTGGCAAATACGACATGGTCTTTTGGACTACATAGTCATGTAGTCATGACTAGCAATAAAGGGCATATATGATTGAAATTTTGTAGTCATATATGCTAGATTTTGGTGTTGTGAATTGGATTGCCAATTTAGGGTTAAGACACAAGGAAACTTGGGTGGGTTGGCTTACAACTTCTACATTAGGAATTGGAGAAGGATGGTTAAAAGAATAGGCTAGCAATGTGATTGTTAATGATTGAACAAATTAGGCCACCTTAACACAACATGTGGCAATTGATCACATCGACAACAAAATTGATTGCCATAAGCTAAACTCTTCACCGTGACAATAAAAAAATCTCCTCTTCGAATTCTTTACTAAACCCATGTTGGTTTGAAAATTGGAGACTACAAGGTTCTAGGTTTCTTGACCTTAAACCTCACCTCAAGAACCCTCTTGAAGTTGAAAATTAAAGCTTTGATGGTTTGAAACCGGCTTGTAGTTTGGGGGTTGTGCTACTATAATCAACATCATTGATTGTTGTTGAATTCTTATATTAGTGATTATGAGACCGATGGTTGTTTGATGATGTTGACTCTATACAATAGTTGGTGGTCAAAGCTCAAGGGTTCATGAATGTGGTTAACTAAACTAAGTACCATGAGGTTGAAGCATTGTGAAGATGGTGAAATTTGCCAAGCTTTGAATCCCAAACAACACAACTTAAAAAGTCTTCACACCCAATGAGTCTTCAAGCCTAGCAAGTTTTCATGAGAAAAAAAACCAATGTGCAAAAAACATTTGCGAGAAGAACTCAACAAACTCAAAAAAACCTTTAGGCCTAAAAAATCCAATATTCCCCTAGAACCTAGTTGCAAGGTTTTTTTGTGCTGAGACTGTAAATTCTTTAAAATGTTGAATGAAGTGTATGAAAGGCCAATTTGAAGCTTGAAAGAAAAGGGGAAATGGAAAAGCTTGAAAACATAGAAAAGAACAAAAGAAATTGAAAGGAAACGTTGGTTAGGTGAACCGAGTGGAAAATAAAACATCTCCTTCACACTTTTACTGTTATAACCAAAAAAAATTTAAGATGTTCTCCCAACATGAATGAACATGAGCAAAATAAAAAGATTGGGGACCAAACCTATTTTTGCACCAAAATTGGTGCAAAAAACAGTTTGGGTTCAAGCTATTTTTGTTTGAAAATATTTCACCCCCTTGTGCATTTCATCCTTGATCGAGCCCAAAATAGATGTTTTGGTCCCCAGTTTGCTAAACTTTACAATAACTTTTATTTTTCTCTTATTTTTGAAAATAGACATAAAATCTAAGAACCCTCCCCCTTGGATGCCTCCTAATCTACCTTACCTCATGGTTAGATTGAACTTAAAATTCATTCAAAACTAAGACGTTGAAAATTTTCAAGAATTCCAAAGGCAAAATGTCAAAAATGTAAAACATTCAAGACAACATTGCATAATTTGCTAAAATTTTCAAAGTAACAAATGTGAAAACACAATATTTTTGTATCCATATGTCTTCAAGTCCAAACAAAAAAAATTGTAATCAATCACATGAAATTTCAAAATTTTAATGTAAAAGTGATTTGACAAAAAGAAGAGATGATATGAAATTGCAAATATTACAATCTTGAAATAACACAAAGCTTTAAGCCACAACACACTTGGTCATTAATCCTACAACCTCATCATTTTCAAGAAGCTCCTTTACAAATCTTTAACATAGTCATGGCCATCACACAAAAAAGTTTGCTTTTTGAAATAGCCCTTGCACAAGTTGTTGAAATATTAGTATTGAGCACATGTTGAAAGCTAGAAAAACCTAGCTTGAGGTGCCAAAAACTCCCTTGCCTTAAAATTAATTTAATCTAACACTTGGTTATTGAATTGAACCACATGGTAAAGTACTTATGTTTAAGTTCATAATAGCATTCCCCTTGTGCTTTACCCTACACATAACATTGCCCCTAGCTTGAACAATATTCGGTAGCAACACACAAAACCATCTAACCGACTTATATCCACCAATATATGTTAGATCTCATTTTGTGCATCATACATCAAATTGACATTGTCCCACAATTGAACACATTAAAAAATGGTATTAATGTTTTCAAAAGGACACCATAGATTAGAATGGGAGATCAAGTTACCTTTTTTTCTTCAAAGTTCACACAGATTGGGGACCTTTTTCAGCCCCATATAATTGTAAATCCCCAACCACATACATAGCTTTAGCGTTTATAAATGGAATCCATGAAATCTTATTTTTAGATTTTTATTCCAATTATTTTCAAGATTGATGTGCTCTCAAAACCACTTGGAACAAGCAATTGGATTTTGGACATGAAAATAACAATAAATAGATGTTTATCTTGATATTAATTTTTTATGCATTACATATTTTACTTATTGTTAGAAAAAAAATGAATTTAATTAGCTTATAACTTGGCATTTGAGGCCAATGTTAAGAACCACTCGGATAGAAGTGAAATTTATTGCCCCAAAAACTACACTAATTGTCTATTTGTCGTGAAAATCTAACACCAATATAGTTTTCAATCAAACAACTAAAGAATGCAAAAGAAAGACAACACAAACTGTGCCAACCAAATGTGATTCAAAAAAATGTTCAATGAGTATCAACTTTTGAATGTACCTTGATAACATTGGTACTAGATCTTTTTTAAAAATTCATATCAACCTAGTACTTGTATTGGATTTTTTGCGAAACTTTTGTACCAACCAGGTTTGGTATGAAAGGGTTCAAGGCTAATTTTTTTGCCTTATATGAAATAGATCTACAATAATGTTGGGAAGGTAAGGGCCACTTTAAACAAGGGTCTAGGGACGAAAAGCCTAGGGATTAATTTGAAGCAAATTGAACCTTGAATTGGAGCCTTATTCACATTTTAAAAAACACTTTTTCCTAAGGTACAATGAGTATGTTTAAAGGCTTGGGGTCCAATTTGAAGGTCTGATATCAAAAATGTGTGATTGATAATGAGAGGATTAGATTCAACTTTAGTGTTTTCTTTTTTTTTCCCTTTTTTTCATGATTTTTTAAATGATTATTTTATCTTTTTTTTCTGTTTTTTTGCATTTATGGCGAATTCAAGTTCCATTTCTCCTCTTAGAGCAATGAAGTGTAGTACTTCACCATCTAGCCATTTTTTTCAACTTTTCATCTTTTTCATCTTTGTCTTTCACCACAATCACTTTTTTCCTTGGCGCTTTCTTCTTTGGACTTGGAACCAGTTTGGGGATCTTTTATAAATTCATATCCCTTTCCATTTGTGAAAATAAATGTTTCAACCTTCCATTTTCTACCCCACCATATTATTCACCTTCATTTTGTGCACTTGGAAAGGCTAAAAGTGCATTCCTTTGAGCAACCACTTAATAAGGATTCACAAATCCAACCATGTCAATTCGAGAATTGATAAAAAATGAGGGAGTTGGTGTGCTTTCAACAATGTTTTCAATCCATAGCATGTTTTCCACTTTCACATAATTTGAGCAACCAAGGTTAAAAAAAACAATGAAAAAAAATTAAAAAATGAAGAAATAAACAATCTTGAACTTAAGCTTACACTTTGATTCTCCAAACCATGAGCTCTCCCTTAACTCTTTTTTTGGTCCAAACCAATTTGTTTTCCCTCCAAAATGATGCCATGTAAATTAAATCACAATTTGATTTGTCTTGGTTCTAGAGACCCTTGTCTAAAGGCCTTGGGACCAATTTAAAGCTCTTGACTAATGTGAATGCTCAATTTTATTAGACCTTGCTCCTTGGAAAATTGTCTAAAGTGGGGCCATGTGTAAACACACATATACTTATCATGTAAAAATTGGGTAAAGGTAAATGATTTTCACTTATCATGTCTGCCATGCAAACAAAATATAATTAATGTTAGTAGGACCAATAGCATTTTACATACTAGTTTTCAACTTGGTACCCACTTAACATTGGTTTTCAATTGAAATGTTCGAACATGGATAAATCATTAAGTAGTATAAAAAAGGAGGAACTAGTTCCAAAACTAAAATTGGCAAAGTTAAATGTGCATTTAACTTGTCTAAACCAAAGATCTCACAAAAATGAAATAAAATGAAATATTTTACAAGTTATGTATATTAAAATAATTTAATAATTAATATCTTTCAAGCCTATTTATTTAACCTTTTTTTTGGGTGTGCATTTACATGGGCATGAAAGATTCAACATAAATAATGATGAACTATTGGGAACCATATGAAAACAGACAAAAGGATAGACAAGGAAAAATGAAGAGATTTTGATTAGTTTGGGGCAAGAGTATTACATTTGTTTAATTAAATTTAAGAATTTGAATTCAAATTGAATCCAATCCAAGTTGCATGTAATATCATTTAATATTTTCATTCAAATGGAACTTAATTTGCACAAAATTATTATTAATTTTTCATTCGTTGATCATCATTAGTAGGTTGCAACAACCTGAAACCCAACTTGAAAAAACGAAAAACAAGTTCAAAAACTAGAAATAACAAAGTTAAAATGTGGATTCAAAGTCTAAACCAAAAATCACACAAAAGAAAAAAAATAAAAATCTAACAAATCCATTAGAATAGAACTTTGAAACAAATGAAATATCAAATCATTTGCCTCCACTTGCTAAGGTTCAAAGCTTTAAGTTCAAACCTTTAAAACTAGTTCAAAATGACTAAGTACAATGCTTATTAAATCACCTACTTCTAACCCTATAATCCAAGCTACTCTTAGCATTAAGGTGTTGGAAACCCAAGTGAGTGTATCCATCTTTAGACAACATTGGTTCCACTTATTCCCAATAGATTAATAACACTATTGAATGATGTTCAAACCAAATACCATATCCAGGTGATTTTGTTTATTTAGCAACCACTTCCCAGATCATAGTAATAATAATAATTTATAATCTTGGAGCTTGGTTGGCAAGCAAAGGTTGTCATTACTTCAAGAAGCAAACCATAAGAGTGTATTGCATAATTTAACTTTGCTAGTTTTAGTTTCTAAAATTTTATCAAGTTTGTGTTCAAACTCTAGCAGATCAGTATATAATTTTGCTTGCATTCAACTTTGCATAGTTGCCCCACACCAATCACATGCAGAACTTGCCCAAAAAAACCATATAACTCCCACATTTCCTAAGGACCCATGGGAGTGTTTTTTTTTCCGTTTGACATGGTCATTACATGTGATAACAACACAATTGGATGGGTGCATTACCAGAATTCAATGTACCCACCTACACTTGTCACATCATTTTTACTTATTTACCTACCTACCTTCCCTCTTACCTACCTACCTGCCCAACACTTACATAACGTCAACAACTAATAAAAATAATTCAAATACAAATATTGCATTCAATTAGTTAACAATAAATTAAATATATTTAGGCTTCTTGTGTGAATATTACACTTGTGGGCTCATCTTATCGTCAATGTCCCCATGAGCCTCCACTCTGCACCATTTATTGCATATTATACATAACATAATTAAATAATTTACTACCTTGTGTTAAGAGAAAAAAATCATTATATTTCATAACATAAAATGTATCAAAGGAGGATTTAGGATTAAGTAGATGTCCCAAACATTTATGACTTTTACAAAATCTTGATTTTTGATATTAATTAAATTCAAGGTTAGGTTAATTTAGGAGGGAAGAATTGTTAACCATATAGTGAGCAAATGAAATTTATTTCTTCTCTTTTGAAGCAAAGTGAAAACATCTTTCAAGTTGGAGAGACTCAAATCAAAAGGTAAAAGATAAATATTTTCCTTCACTTGTTAAAATTCTTAATTTTTTGACTTTTGATTTTTAATTCATAATTAGTTCACCTATAATTATTTTTGTATAATTGTCAAAGTATTATGTAAGGTTTTGTAGTTAGGGTTTAAGCTCTTCTAAAAGTGGTACATGTTTAAGGTTTAGTCTATAGGAATATTTAGGGTTTTTTATTTTATTTGGAGTTATGGTTTAAGGTTAGAAAGCTTTGCAAGGAGAACGTCATCACCTTGGACCATCAAACTAATTTTATTTTTTTTCCTCCCCTTCATTTCTTCCATTCATGTGTGGTTTTGATTTAATTACAATTCAATTAGTTTCATGTATTGGATCAACATGTGAATATAAGCTACACTTTCTTGACTATGGGAGAAGACTATTAAGTCATCAAATGCTTGATCCTAGTTTAAGAAATCTACATGTAGTTATTAGTCTTGAATATGGGTATTATAAGCATGGGTCTCATGTCCAATATGTGTTTTTCTTTTGGAATGTAGATATTGCAAGGTTGGGTGCTAGGTTCAATGCATGTTTTAGTTTGAAATGTAGGTATTGTACTTGGTTGGGTCTCAGTCTAGTGTTTATTTTAGTTTAGAACGCAAGTATTGCAAAATTGGGTCCCATGTCTAATGTGTGTTTCAATTTGGGAATGTAAGTATTGCAAGGTTGGGTCCCAAGTCCAATGCATGTTTAAGGTTTGTAAGTGGGTATTGTAAGGTTGGGTCCCATGTCGAATGTGGATTTAAATAATTGGCATGTAGATATTGCAAGTGGAACATTTACATTCTTAATGTTATTAATAATTTGGCATGTAAGTATTGCCAACCTAGGTTCCACGCATAGTGTATTGATTATGCAAGAATTGACTAATTGTGTATTCCATTGGTAGTCATGGTTTAATGAAGAAATGGGTATTACATGTGCATTGTTTACAAGTTAATAAACATACGTTGAATTCCCAAATCACAATCAATTTAAATTCAAAGCCCAACAAAATCCTTTTTTTCAAATGTGGATTTGGTAATTCTAGGGTGCAGCATGGGGGCACAAACAAAATGTTGATCAAGATCGCGTACATAGCACATGCACGTGTGTGTGAGTTTTTAGAAGGCAAATAAGGTGATGTGGAAACCCTAGTGGGATGGAATGCACATAAAAATTTACCCCCACAAAAGGATATAAAAACCCCATCAATAGATAACCACCTCAACCATAGTTGGTATAGTGTGATGTTCCATGCATTTTCTTTTGATTTTTAGGTGTCGTTCACAAACATATATGATCTTTACATAAATATGTTTGTAAGTATGATTGTGCTTATGGTCTTGATGATCATTGAATGACCCAAACCATGCAAGATTGACCAAATGAGGATGTTTGGTTGCCTTTCCAATCAAAAGATTATACACACAACCCATGTGGTGGAGCTATGTTTTTACCACCAAACACACGCTCAAACAAGTGGTGAACCGACACATGGCCAATGGGATCCCGAGTCATCAACTCACATGTCACAATATGCATTTAAAATTTCACAATATTTGAAAGACCACAATTGAGTTTAGGGTACACTACCAAACAAATTTATGACAAGCATAAAACAATTTGGTGGGAATGTGTGGATGCTAAAAAAGTCATGACAAGGGATGACTTCATCCAACAATAAGACATTGCATATTTGGATTGGAAACACAAGATTTAAGGAGTTGGAGATTGCATAAAAACCCATCCATTTCAGTTCAATCTTGGGCATCACATCATTTATAAAACGTATTTTATTTTCAAGAAGCTGGAAAAATTAATGGCATTTAAGTTCCATTCACTCTAAGCATCCAAACACCAATGTAATGTCAATTCATGCTTGCATATGGCCATAGTGGAACAATTTCCATCAATGCCACATTTGGCACAAATGATGTGAAATATCATTTGTTCACTTTGATGGGCTTTGATGTTCATCACACCAAAGTGCCTCTAGCATGGATCATTACAAGTCAACAAACTATGGATGATTTGATTAAATGCTTCAAACCTTTGAAAGCAAAAATGTTGTCAATCATGCCTAATTGAAAACCCAAGTTGTTTCATTTTTTATGACACCCTTCAAGAATTGCAAGCATTACAATGAATATGAATCTTACATTATCTCTTTCTTCATAATTATGTTCAATGAAGATGAAAAGCTTTCCTTGTCCAAGGTTTTTATTAGTGCTTTGAAGCTTACAATGTACTTACATATTCAACTAAAGCTTAAAGTTGATGTGATTTGTGTGTGAATGCTTAGGATTGTTTGGGCTATGAAGAACATCTTCTTTTGTGCATGCCATGTGTTAAAGGCATGGTGTTTACGTACAATGGAGAAGATCAAAGATGTTGAAGTTTGACGAATAATCCTTCATGACCTACATGATGTGATGTATATGTCCATCGAGCCCAAGGAAAACATTGACACTTTCAAAAAATGAAGGAGAATGAAAGTCTTACAAAGTTTTGAATAACATAGTCATGGTGACCCTTGGACACATTACTTTTCGACCTATTATTGCCAATTTGGTATGTCTTTCAAAACATGTTTGTTTGATCATAATTTCATAATTTTAATCCCCTTAAATGGGTATGATCATATTTTATCAACTAGAACATTGATTTAATTAATATTACATTGTGCATTGTGTTTTAAAGTTATGGATAATTAGCCTTCAACGCATGCCACATTCCAACCAAGGTACACAAGCAAATATTGAATCTTATCATGGCACCTTAAAGTGTTGGTTTTCACTTGAAACCAAGGGTCTTAGAGGGCATCAAATACATTACTTGGTTTGGAGATTAACAACAATTGCATGACATTACATGCAAACATCCAAAATGAAGAAAAGGGGGTTCATTAAAAACAAGGTTGTGGAATGTATTGTGGGAATGAGTGTGGAAAAGGCAGCATTGATCCCAATCAAGCATTTATTCCAACCATCCTTTGAAACAAATGGTTATTGGATTATAAAGAATCAACATCTTGCCAATTTGGCATACAAAGTGAAGTACCCATTTGTAAAATATTCAAGTTCCACATGTGAGTGGATGTTACAAAGGAATCTTTGTAAGCACCAAATTGTTATTATTTTCATGGTCCCAATGTTACCCAAAAGCATGCTATTGATTATTGTGGAACACAGTTTGGATTCAATTGTGGAGGTTTAGTAGCCATGTTTATGAACCCCAAATATATTTCAAATGATTCAGATTTTGAAGATGATGTTGAAGCTTATGGTGACAAAAGGGTCATCGACATTGTTTTGATTAGAACCATGGAGGAGGTTGTGCTTCCTATGGACAAGGTTGGGGCTTTTGATGAATTGGAAAGTTCAAGTGTTCCTTTGGTTTAAACCATAGGTTATGTGGCCTTGACACATTATAAAAATAATAATAATAATATGGTACTAATAATATAATATTGTTAAGTAGAAATTCTTATACGGCAAATAATTATTACTAATAAAAATATGATAATATTGTAGTATATACCTATTACTAATTATTAAATGTTATTTGAACGTGCTAGTATATTTTTATACACCTACATGACTATATAGCTTAAATAACACTAGCTAGTTTATAAGTATCTTAACATAGGCTACATATTCCACAAATAGTAACAATAATATCTATAATAATAATAAAAATTTATTAAGATCATTAAAATTTAAATAATTATTTAAAATTTTAAGATTATTCATTAATATATTTTCCCTAAATTTTTAAATATTTTATTATCATAATAGTTTAATAATAACCAGTAATAATAAACTAGAATGTTTGATTAATAATTGATGAAAAACATAATTCTAACAATATCATTATTTATTATTATTCATTATAATTAGTTCAACATAGTTGTTAACAACATTATATTAATATTATTTTAATACAAATCAGTATTAACAAATGGATAAATATCACAAAAGTATAATATTATTCTATTAAATAAAATATGTATGAAAATTTAGTATTAATAAGAAAATTATTAATGATTATTGAAATCTGTTTTTAGTATAATTAATGCGTTTATTATCATTATAATATTTTAATAAAAATAAGAAAAATAAAAATATTATATAAAATAAAATATTCATAAATGTAAAAATATTATTATTATTATTCAATATTATTTAATAAAATTATTACCAATATTAAATCTAATATTAGTCAACAACTTAATATATTATTATGTTTGGAGATTACAAGTAATATAAGATTTGAAAGGGCATATATGTAGGTAGTTGGAACACAAACAATTGGATGATTACTTCCCAATGTTACATTGTGCATGTATTGTTTATTTTGTGAAAATGGACCTATTTCCATACTTCAATTATAAAATAATAAAAGAAAATAAGTGAAATATCCACAAGAAAAATTGAAAGATACTGTAAATCATTATGCATTACCCATTTATATAGGTGTAAGCAAAAAACACCATGTCAATAATTTTCAAATTTTGCTCTTATGTTAGCATATTCACATCACCAAACAAAAGAATGTAAATATTGCAAAAGACTTTATATAATACCTACACATCCCCCCCTCAAAAGTGTTATCTATTCATCAAAGCCCCCCTAAATGCAATTTGCTCCCAAAATGCAGTACTTGCGTTAAAAAAACAAAATAATTAATATATAGGTAGATAAAGAAAATATGATAATAATAAGTTTTTATGGTTACTTTTCATCCAATGAATGGTTGACACAAGTCATTACCTATTCCATGTAACCTAGGGAGGTAAATTGTTTAGCCAAAATGGGTTAAATAACACAATATGTTTACAAGTATGATGACTTGAACCCCTCACCTCTTTGAAGAAAATTCAAGTCCTTAACCTTTGCACCATTAGTCAACATAAATAACCAAGATGGTCATCCTTTGATTATGAATAATTTTTTTCATTACCCTATTGAAATTGTCTAATGTAAATATGCTAATATTATGTAAAATTTAATTTAAAGTCATTTATGATTATATATAGTTTTAGGATTACAAATAATTTCAAACTTAATCATTATATGTTTTAGATTATTTATAATCCCCAAAATTTCACCCTAAAGCCTAATTGTAAAACCTAAACCCTAAGATGTAAAACTTACAACCTAACATTAAAACCTAACTATAAAGCCTAAACCCTAAGATGTAAAACCTACAACCTAACATTAAAACTTAATTATAAAGCTTAAACCCTAAGATGTAAAACCTATAACCTAACATTAAAACCTAATTATAAAGCCTTAACCCTAAGATGTAAAACCTAAAACTTAAACCTACAACCCATAACCTAACATTAAAACCTATAGCCCAAAACTAACCCTAACCCTAAATATGCAACTTAAGATTAAAACCTAAAACTTAAAGCCTAAACCTAAAATCTACAACCTAACATTAAAATTTAATTTTAAAGCCTATATCTAACCTTAAAACTTAAAACCTAAAGCCTAGCATTAAAACCTAACCATAAACCTAAAACCTTCAACATAACATTAAAATTTAACCTTAAAGCCTAAAACCTAATTTTAAAATTTTAAAATTAAACCCTGAACCTTCAAACCAAAATTGTAAAATTAAAACCTTATTAAACCTAAACCTTTATTTTAAACCCTAAATTGTAAAACTTAAAACCTAAATTTAAAACCTAAAACTGAACTTAAAATTTAAACCTTTTACCTAAACCCTAGATTGTAAAACCCTAAAATTTAAACCTAAATGAAAACCTTAAAATCTAAAGCTTAACCTTAAATTTAAACCTTCTACTTAAACCCCAAATTGTAAACCCTAAACCTAAACTCAAAGCTTAAATGAAAAACTCTAAAACCAAAAGCCTAACCTTAAATTTAAACCTTTTACCTAAACCCCAAATTGTAAACCCTAAAACCTAAACCTAAAACCTACCCTTAAATCTAAACCTTTTACTTAAACCCCAAATTTTAAACCCTAAATCTTAAACCATAAATGCATTAAAACCTAAACCCCATATATATATTTAAAATATATGTAATACCTGCATATAGGGCTTGTTGAAAAAGTTGTCTATTGGTCAAAGCCGCCCCCCCAAAACAAATCCCCATTCAAAAATATAATATTCGCACCCATCATATTAAAATGTTTGAACGTGTGTAACACATATATGTTCGTATGACCATTATGCAAATATTGCAAAAAAGGAGGAAAATTTTGATGTGTGTTTTGAGCCCCCATGTGGGTATTGCAATTGAAGAGGAGAAATCTAATATTTGTTTTGCAAATGATATGCAAGTATTGCACACATTATATTTGTGTAATGGTAAATAAATTTTAAAAATGGGTATATCATCTTTGGTATTAATGGGCTTTTGACATTTATGGAGGTATTATGGGTTCATTTTTTTAAGCATGCATATTAGGGTTAGGACATTAAAATATTGCACAAAAAGGTGACTCACAATAATTGTTTAATATGGCTTATGAAACATTAAGAAATGCAAAAAAAATCACGAAAAATCCAAAATGTTAAATGAACTAATCCAAATCAATTTGTACAAAAATATTCAAAGAGTTACAAACATGCACATTTATTTTTTAAAAACTAGTCAATAATCATGATTGTTAAAACCATGAGTTTGGGAATAAGCCTTGACCAACTCTTCCACCCATGTTGCGTGATGGTGGGTGTACATTTGGTGATGTTTTATAACGAGACAAATTGCATCAGCCACAAATTGGTCCTTCATAATTCCACACGACCTAAATAAGAATTCACACATTATGTAAAAAATAATTTCAAAACTTTGATTGAACAATTGAACTTGAAATAATGGAAGGGTTTGAAAATAAATCCCATCTATGAATGGTCTTTGATGCATGGAAATCAAATATTGTTTACATTTCTTCAAATTAAGTGGACTTGTTAGATTCCTATTGTCATGAATGCCACCTTTGCCTTCCTCACATATGATAACTTGCATTGAAAGATGGTGTCACCAAGTTCTTCATTTTTTTCAATTTGTGAGAATGCATTTTAAAAGATGTGTCCCACACCCTAATTAAGATGCCCAAAATCTTCAATAAGATCATTGAAGCAAGCTTGACCAAAAGCAATTTAAAGACCTCCTCATGCCCTTGTGCTGTTTCTTCTAAGCATAATCTTATTCCAATGTAATTTTTGCTTATGCACGAACAACTACCTTTTGTTCACTCCATTGCAAAATTGATTGGGCATCAGTCAAAATGAAGGCATTCATTACCAAATGATTTTGATGTCAAGGGCCTTGTCATGAGTTGAAGGGCACCTATGATTTCTTTTTTTAGTAATGAGTTCATGCACCTTCTTTAGGTTTGTAATTAGTATTCATTTTGTAGCATGTGATTCCTTGCGCTTTCCAACTTTACAAGGCCACTTCAAGCCTTCTTTGACCCATTCAACACTCGTCCTTGCAAATTGAAGAAAGGGAAAGGCCTCCAAAAAATAACATCAGGGGCTATTGGAGGGACTTTTTCAACTTTGTGGTCCTAGTTGGATAGTTCATTAGTTGCATTAACTTCAAGAATCACACCACTAGGGACATCTTCTTCTAGGTTGTTGACAAGGATGGGGGGTTTCAAGGTGCTTCTATGTGGTTTTTTCAATAATGAGGGGTCAAGGACACTCCCAAAATGTGGAAATTTTGGGCTGGATTCAAAGAATGCCTCCTCCTAGGCCCCACATTTTGGGAAATCCCCTTAGCTTGGGGCTTCTCCTCTACCCCCAAAAAAACATTTTCCATAAATTAAATTATGTTTTATGGTTGAAGGCAAGTCCCGATTATGTGTTGATAGAAAACTTATTAAGAATTACTTCATTTCAAAATATTTTCTTTCCCTTTTTTGCTTTTCCTTTTTTTTTCCAATACAAATTTAGGCACTAGCTTTTATCCCAACTTATAAAATGTATTTAAGAAGAAAATTCCACCCACGCTAGTGGGGCCCTATGCAATTAACCCAAGTTGATTTAACCTCATGCAAGATCACCCATCCTAAAATTATTTGAGTTGAAGGTGGGCTTAATTATAAACTTAAGGCCAATGGCAAGGCAAGTATATGAAATCTCTTGTTATGTTACCCATCCCAATATTGAACTAGTCAAAGTGGGTTTTAACTGTAGAGTTTTTATGGATCCCGCTTGTGAAATAAATACTTATAATTCATAACTAAATTGTAGTTATTAAAAATCAATCTAAATTCAATAACTTTTGATTATTGGTTCAAAAGTTACAAAATGAAAAAATGTGAAAATTAATTCACAAAGATAAAAAGATCACTTTGAATTCAATAAAGTAAAGTTAGGTGATTAGGGGGCGAGAATGGCCGGTTTTTGCATAATAGGGCATCAAATGTGTTATTGGGAATGAAATTTTACAAAATGAAATAACTAGGACCCAAACTAGTTTTTTCCACCAATTTTGGTGGCAAATTAGATTTCATCCCCTCTTTCCTTTCTCTTGAATACATACAGTGCCACTACATACTATAATACCTTGGTTGTTTTAGTAGTTGAATGTTGAATATTTAATTTATTTTGAAATTTTCATTTCAACATTTTTTTAATTAAAAAATTGATTAAAAAATCTATATAATAAAATTCATTAATTATTTTTGTAGTACTATACATGGATGTAAAACACTATTCATTCATTTTAATCTTTAATTTCCTGAAAATAAGAAAAAACTTGTGCCAAATTCTTTTTTGAACTACCATTAATTTTCCAAGCCTCTTGCTCTTTAAGATTGTGTTAGATTATATTTTTCTTATAAATTATGTTTTCATGATAAAAGCAAGATGGAGTGATGTGAACAATCGTTGGAAAAATATTTTGTTGGTTTACAATAGGGATTTTGCAAAGATTTTGTTGAATGTTTAATGAGAGATGGAAAACCAAAAGTTGCATCAAAATACACTTACTTTTATCTTCAAGAAAATCACAAGTGAGGAAAGAGAGATGACATTACAACATGAGATAAACTTACTCATGCATGTATTGTTTTAAACCAAACCATTTTGAAACTAGTGAAAGAATAGCCAATAGCCACAGAAATATGTTGCAAAACTATTATCAAACCAAGAAATTGAATAAGAAGTTGGTGGAGAGGCAAGTGAAGAGGCCAGTGGAGAAGAAGGTGAAGGACAACATAAAAGAACTAGAAACCAACAAAGAGAAAGGGGGAGTACACCAACTAGTTTATTTTGAATCTTTGGCCATCATGGTTGTTGTAAAGAAACATGGTAACAATTTTTGAGCCTTGCACTTCCTAAAAACAACATACAGAAAGCCTGGAGTCCCAAGTTTGTATGAGAAATTAGGGAAGGCAAGTTTGTGGGATTGGTTACACCCCATAGTGATCTAAAACCAAACTACATTTGTGCACAACGACTTGAGACTACCATAAAAAAGACCAAATACAACATGCTAGTACTTGAAGAGTATCCAGAGTTTTGAAATACCTTGGTTACCATGCTCTAGAAATGAGAGAGGTAGGTCAAC
>Ga0209611_10001709_pt1 | contig 37914 bp, 32 predicted proteins | sample S1TSphgellanicum_3_FD_187693 | JGI IMG/M metagenome (GOLD analysis project Ga0209611, IMG submission 187693) | Host-associated microbial communities from peat moss isolated from Minnesota, USA - S1T2_Fc - Sphagnum magellanicum MG (SPAdes) (version 2) | ecosystem: Host-associated > Plants > Peat...
ATTTGTTGACTTTATACTCTTTGTCATTTGCGACTAGTTTTCACATGCGACTTGTCTTAGGCGACTAAAAGGATTTTAGTTGCAAAATGTCTCTTGCGACTAAAATTTAGTTGCAAAATGTCTCTTGCGACTAAAATTTAGTCGCAAAGAGCAGTTGAAAATACATGTTTTTCTTCTAGTGAGTACATCATATTAAATACATTAGGATTTGATTGCCTCCCATTCACACAAAAATAAAAGTATTTTGCTATGTGAACAAAAAATGTAAAAGTTTAGCACATTTTTATCATCCTAGGCGTGGGTTCATTAATATATGTAATTGGGCCAATAAGGTAGTCAAAAGATGCATATTGTGTATACACATCAAATTATAATTTTTTTCATAAAAAAATGGTTGTATTATAATAATTATATACATGTAAAAGGTATTTTTCTTTGCAATACAATATTTGGTGCTTATACATTATTACCAAAATACCAATTATATTCATATGCATGAAAATATTTCAACATTTTTGTGATGTGCTTGTTCCGTATTACAAAGTTGTGAGTTTCAATTTTTATTATCGTATATCTAACATTGCTTTATATGGCATTTTATTCCAAAAACTTATTGTGGGACAATATTTGATATCCATTCAAGCAAACCGTGACCCAGAGGTTAACAATAATATAATGTCATCAATTGATCAACATTAATTTGTGAATTGATATTACCTCATCATTCAAGGTGGAAAATTGGAATATGGAACCATTTGCAAAAGCCTCCAAAACCTAAAACAATTTGATCCACCTCATTTTTAATTTTTTGGGAAATTTTTGAAATCAACTATCATACAACAATACAAGATTTCCTTGTTTAAATCATTTTGGCTTTAACAAACTATCATAATAGTCTTTCCATCTCCTTTGATCCACTTCTATATTTTGTAAAACATATTGACAAACTTTATCCAATTTTTCCAATTGGACATATTGATCCCTAAGTGAATAATCCAAAAACAATCTTTCCTATAATGCAATATGAAATGAAAGCAATTCCAATTCTATTGGTAAGACTACTTTTTGTTCATAAACTAGTTGAAAATGGTGTTTGACCAATGGTAACCTTACAAGCAATTCAATAAGCCCATAATACATCACACAATTTGGTGTTCCAATGAAAACCAACCTTCATTATAATTTTCATTAAAATTTCACAAAATGAACCATTAGTCTTTTCAATTTGTCCATTGGCTCCTAGATGATATGGAATAGTTTTTCAATGTTTGATCACATATTTTGTTGTCAATTATTCATTGAGAATATTGGTTCCATGATTGGTCACCAATTTTAATGGGCACCCAAATCAACTAATAATATATTCATATCAAAATCAAGCCACCACTTTTGAAGTATCAATCTTAGGGGCTTGAACCTTTGCCTATTTTGTGACATATTCAATGGCAACTAAAATATGTCTTTTTTTTTCCATTTCTCAAGGTTGGTGTGATGGGTCCAACAAAATCAATGCACCATTTTTCAAATGGTGTTTGAGATTAAGTTGGCACCAAAAGCATTGAATTGAACTTTAGGTGTTTTCCCACTTGTTGACATGCATCACAATGTTTCACCTAATTCAATAGATCTTTGAGTAGGCTTGGCCACCAATATCCTACCATCAATATTTTACAACCAATGGCATGATCAACAAAATGTCTACCATAAACATCTGCATGGCATCCTTCTAGGACAATTGAAGCTTTCACTTGCATGACACAATGTCGAAGGAGTCCATCCTTGTCCAATTTGTACAAAGTTTCTCTAATAGCTATGTATGGTGAGGTTTTTGGAATTTTATTTTTATTTTTTGGAAACACCATTGGGAAATTGATGCAAAAATAAATAATTGAAAATGTTTACATATTCCCCGGTAACAACATCCACCATAATTAGAATTGTATATGGTAAACAATCATATATTTGGGGTTTTACCCACTTGGATATTCAATATGCTTAAATGATATATGTTGGCATGTTTCTTTCTTGGTCAAACCATTGTTTTATACATGAACTCTTGTAACAATATAACCAATTTGGCTATGTGGCCAATTAATTGAGGTTTAATGATCAAGTACTTTTAAGGCATCATGGTCCACATGAAAAACAAATTGGTACCCCAATAGATAATGTTGAATTTTTTGGACATAATAGATCATCCCCATAACTTCTTTTTTTGTAGTAGTGTAGTTAATTTTTGTATCCACCAATTGTTTGCTTGCAAAATATATAAGGTGGTCACATGATGTTTCGTCATTTTGGTTTAATACATTACCAATTTGAAACATTTGTATACCCTTGAAATTCCTTTTTCCAATCTAGGGGAAACCAATATAGGGGCCTTAATGAGTTTCAATTTTAAATCATGGAAAACTTGTGTGTAATTCATTATTTCACACTAGTTTTTGATTTTTTTTCAATAAATTAGTAAGAGGGCCAATTAATGTAACATACTTGTGAATAAACTTTCAATAACAATTAGCATGCCCTAAAAAGGTTTTCACATTTGTTATGGATTGGGGCATGGGTAACAAAAGGAAACTTTCATTTTTTGTAAGGTCCATTGAAATTCCTTCTTGAGATAAATTATGACCTAATAATCTTCCTTTCTAAGTCAAGAATTGGAATTTAACAACATTTAAGGAAATACCATATTGGTCACATTAGTCCAAACACAATTGTAATTTTTCTTCATGGTTTGTTAGGGTACTAAAAACATAAAGATCACCTAAGAAAATTTCCATGCATAGACCAAGATAATCTTGGAATGCCATTGCCATTATTTGTTGAAAAGTAGTTGGTGTGTTACATAATAAAAAAGGCATCACTCAATATGCATATGTGCCCTAATCAATCATGAAAATAATTTTTGATTGATTTAAAACTATGATTGAAATTTGGGTATAGCTTGAAAATCCATCAAAAAAGGAGCAACATTCATGCCCAACTACAACATCAAGGATATTATCATTAAAGGGCAAGGGGAAATAATCTTTATTTGTCATCACATTCAACTTTTGAAAATCTTGGCATTGTGAGGTGGCTTTCCATCCCTGTACTCTCAGTTCTACAAGGTGATTATGCTTGAAAGCACAAATGTTACCAGTGAAGGAAAAATGCAAGTGTATTTCTAGATGTTAGATTGCGTTTGTAATTGAAATTAAGTAGTTTGCTTCCTATGCATCATTCATGATTAGAATTAATAGATAAAATTTTCAAGCTCACACACTCCACATCCTAAGACTTTATGTCAAATTGTCATTCATTTAAACCAATGTTTAAGGACTCAACACCACGTTCAATGTAGTTGCAGACCACTAATCACTTGAAATATTATTTTTAACACATAGGTTATTCAAATTTAGCTTGCTTTAATTCATTAGAAAGCTAACTACAAAACATATCTTGCTACCAAATCCTAAGCTCTTCAACTAAACCAACAAGAAGTTATGCTACGAAACCCAAGAAGGTTTTACGAAGGTGATAATTCAACTTGGCTATAGACCACCAGTTCTTTGAAATATTATTTTTAACACATAGGTTATTCAAATCTGGCTTGCCTTAGCTCATTAGGAAGCTAACTACAAGGCGCACCATCCTACCAAATCTTAAAATCTGCAACTAAACCAACAAGGAGTTATATTACCAAACCCGAGAGGGTTTAACAAAGGTACTTGGTTCAACTTGGCTGTAGACCATTAATCACTTGAAATATCATTTTCAACACCTACGTTGTTCAAATGTAGCTTGCCTTAGTTCATTAGAAAGCTAATTACAAGATGCAATTTGTTACCAAATCTTAAGCTCTATAGCTAAATCGATAATAAGTTACACTACCAAACCTAAGAAGGTTTGTGAGATTTTTTCTAAAGTTCCAACCTCCCCAACACTATCACTACTCATTTCCATTCCTCCAAAACTATTACAAGATTTTCATTCTACTTTCCTTCCTTTTCCCATTTACCAAAACTAATCATTTTTTTCCTCCTCAAAAAGCTTGTGGGAACAAGTATTCAAGATTGAATTGAAAATTATGTCCGGGGAAAAAGAGAGCTCCCAATGATCCGAGTCTGCCTTTTAAGGAGAAGGAGAAAGGAGGTGAAGGTAGATCCAAAGCTTGGTGGCCAATGGAAAGTTCCATGCTTGGTGGCCAATGGAAGGTTCCATGTTTGGTGGCCAATGGAATGTTTCAAGCTTGGTGGCCAATGGAAGGTGAAGGAAAAACACCTTTTCACCTCTTCCCATTTCCCCCCCAACAAACTTTACTTAAACCTTCAATTTTTTCCTTTGACCTTACGGTTTTATTTTACCATGGTTCTAAGCTGTTACTCACGCCTTTATTTCCTTTTCCTCGATCTATAAATTATGACTACGCACCTCAATGTAACAAGTCCTTCACACTTTCATTATCGATTTGATTTTGATTGAAGATCTGACCTTTTTCCTCTCCTTGAAATTATGGCATCACGCATGGTCACATCTTATGGACCCCCAGCCGCACAAGCGAATGAAGAACCGCTTTCGGAGTCATCTCTAGGTCTAACCTTAACGTAGCATCCTCGTGATGAAAAACTCAAACCTCGAGAGGTGCATGTTTGTTTTGAAGTTGAACCCCTTCAAGTTTGGTACTATCGTATTTCTTTAAACTTTCGCACCTTGGTGATCTTGTTGCAAGTCGAGCTCGCTTTTGGTGATGAATCTAAGATTGTTTGTGAAGGTTGTTACGAAATTGAAGATATTTCCATTTTCGCATAGTCTTTAATTCTTGACATTGGATACTATCGTTGGTTGCGCGGTCTAATTCGTCGATTGCTTTCTAATAGCAAGGCAGACTTAGTTCGCACCATTCGACGCATCTTAAATTTCTTGCAGTCTATCACTATGGCATAGCCTAAGATTTTACATGTACTTATAGCTCCTTGCTGAGCTTATCCCTATTCTAAATAAATGTTTCAGTTGTTATGAAATTCTTCTTGCCATTGGCACACTATCATATTATCTATTTAATCGTTAAATTGTTTCGAATTAACCTTATGTTCATATGGCTTGAAGATTGTTCTATCTCTATTGGACCTTCCATTAACACCCCTTCAATTGCCTCATGAATCTAAAACATCCTTGTTATTCACTAAATACTAAAACAAGACCAATGTTATGCTTAACACCGCAAATTCTAGTGTCTATTTCTACCCCCAACCCTCTAGAGATTTCTCGCCCCTAATTATGCAACATAGTTTCTAAAGCTATGATTACCAGCTTTTGTTGAAGAAAAGAACTAACTCGACACCTTATTCATCAATAATGCATTTCAGAAAAGAAAACAACCCCCTCATGAACCAAACGCATTCATCATTCCCTATGAAGTCGCTAAAAGCCCCTAATAACCTTACTTTACTCAAATAACCTTGATGCAATTCTTAAAAATTGAGACTACTACACATGGTTGTGTCGGTATGGCTCACAAGCATATTCAAACTTTGCCATTTCTCTTGCCCATACTGTGACAATTGGGGATATCCATTCATAGTGAATAATTGGACGGATAAATATGACCTTTAATAAATTATCCAATTATTCCTTAACCACCAAACATATTTTGAATCTTAAATCAATGTTGATGTTGTCAAACTTGTATTGCATTGTCTTCCAATATTGTCTGATGTTCACAAATAGCACCCCATTTAGGTTAGTGTAATTTTAAGTAAATGCATTTTAATTCTTTTAAAAAATGTTAATATTTTTAATAATTATTTTCCTTCAAATCAACACAAATGATAATTTTAGCTAGTTGATTTTTTATACCAAGATTGATCGTTTTCCAATGTTTTCCTTGTTGAAGGGGGACCATCGTATCACCTTCAGGTCCATACCACTCAATTTCGTTATTGAATTATAATGGTTCCCATTTTGATGGAACATCAACTTGTAGAACATATTTAAACTAATTTATCCACTTGTACCTAATGTCTCCTACCCACCCTTGTGCAATAGGGTCAAGGTTTTGATCTCCAACGACCTTGTATGTGAAGTCCATTAACAACGATGAAGGTAGGTGGCAAGGAGAACATATAATTTGGAAAAGATGGGAAAATTTTGGGAAAATTTTGGTTTTGTGCAATCAAATATTTTAAAGACGCATCTCCATTTTCACTTAAGTTCACCAATTCCCCATTCCACTTGGACCCTAAACCTTGCATGCATTTTGTTGTAAGCATGGACAACACCATGATCCGCATTTGATGGTAATTCTTGCATTTCCATCCTTTTCATAATGAACATTTCTTCCCCCAAATGCCTCGGATCCCTTGAAATACACTCAAAATAATTATCCCGATGGGTGAAGTATTGATGCCACTTTCAGTAGATGGCTGAATGGTGAAAAATACTTACATCGTGACAAGACCCAAGGTATCCCAAATAGATAGAAATAAACAATCCATGGGGGTCCAAAATCACAGTATTGTTCATTACATATATATTTTTTGTTGCCATTAAACCATGTCGGATGTTTCGGGTCTTTCCATGGTTTTTATATTTCAATCAATGTCTTGTCAATGAACCCTAGGCACTTCGACAATTCATGTAATTGCTTACCCAAGGCAACCCTTTCAAAAGATGATGGCCAACAAATTTCATTTGCTAGGGTGTGGTTAATGCATGATGTGATGAATATCACACCATCACACAATGATGATTTTGCCCAATTCCACATGAAGGCATCATAGATGGCAACATTGTTGCGTTTCATGAACAATATGAAACACAAAAGCTATTGTTCAAGCCCCAACTTTGATGGTTTCCCCATGACCAATAACACATCCCTTAACATGATATAGATGGAGATTTTAAACCTTAAAGTTTTAAACTTTAGAGCTGACCCACAAATGTTGAACTTGAAACCTTTAATTTCAAACTTTAAAATCTAAACCTTAATACGCAAACACTAACCCTAAATTTAGACCTTAAGCTAAAAATACAATATTGAAACCTTAAATTTAAAGCTTGAAATTTTAGTTTTGAAATTTCATTCCTAAAAGCAAAACCTTAAAGCTTAAAGTTTAATACTAAAACCTTAACCTTAAAATACAAATTTAAACTCAAAATTTAGACTTAAACCATCTTAAATCTCAATTTCAAACCCTAAACTTCAAACCTTAACCCCCAATTTTAGGCCTGAAATCAAAACCTTAGAACTTAAAACCTAAACTTTAACACTGAAACCTTAACCTTAACAAATATAAGCCATCCCAATTTTAGCTTTTAAACCTTAATTTTAGACCCTAAAACCTATTTTTAATCATGTAACTTTGAAGGCCAAGAAGGCTCACTTGTGGACCTACCATGGGAGGAAATTATTAGCACTATTTAACTTGCTAGCTCTTCAAATTCTATCAATGTGAAGTTGGTGAGGTTCTTGAATAAGGAGGGTGTGGCCTGCATTGTGGCCAAAGCATCTTGGACCCTAGCCATTCGATCAACGAATTCCTTGGTCCCCTCATCCTCATGGTCATTTAGAAGGTTTTTGGAGTTGAGAACATCAAAAGCACATTGGAAAAACATAACGACTTCTTGGTCCATTTCATCAAACAACATTTCCTCATCACTTGAGGAAGAAGTCCACTCATTTGAGGCAGAATCATGGCTTGAGCTTGAAGATGACATCTTATTTACTTGAGTGAAAATGAAAAGAGAAAATATTTTGGTGTGTTAAAGCAATGGTGAAAAGAGAAACTTTGATGTGCTAAGTGAAAATGAAAAGAGAAAGACTTTGATGTGTTAGAATGAAAATGAGAAGAGAGACTTTGGTGTAGTAAAATGAAAATGAAAAGAAAGAGTTTGGTTGAACTCTTTCATTGTCTTATATAGTCCCCATGAGCCATAAAAATCAGACCTTTAAATCCCTAAACCCTAAAGATCAGCCCCTACTTTAATTATAAACTTAAAATTGGAATCCCAAATATCAAGTTTCAAATGTTAACTTTAAACCCTAAACCTTTTAAAAAAAGAGACAAACCCTAAAAAGACCAAAGACAAACCTTAGAAACTAAACCATAAAATCTCAAATCCCAAGTCCCAAAAGTTAATCCTAAAACCTAAACCCTACAAAAACCAAAGATAAACCCTACAAACAAAACCCTAAAATCTCAAGTCCTACATCTTACGGAGCTTCATATAGCCATATATATATAAAGTCTATATAGCCATACATAGCCATATATACATAAGTCTATAGTCACATATAGCCATATGTAACCTATATAGTCTTAACCCCTAGACTATAATCCCCGTGGGCTCCTTGGACCTCCCTAAACCCCAACATAGCATAGTTTATAGGTGGGCAGCCCATGAGGTGAAAAAAAAGTTGTTGGAAAGGTATTCATGCTGAGATTTCAAAGTTTGGTTCCTTATTGCTGGACTTTCTGGACAACAGTCAAGAAGGGGATAAGAGGAGAAACTCAAGCCCAACATGGCATGACTCTAAGGAAAACTCTACTATATATGCACAAGTTTGTATTTTGGTACCCAAAATGCCTTTGCAAGTTTATCATAGTGCCAATATAGGTTGTTGGCTTATAGAATTGACTTATGGCACCATTCACACTTGGTGTTAAGTCAGTGTTAAATGAAAATCTAGGTGGCATCCTAGGTGGCACCCAATGTTAAATGGGCGATACCTTTAATATTAAGTGAATGTTAGGCTTAACATAAAATGTTCATGGTAAGTAGGCGGAAGTCCTAAATGACTAGCATGGTATTAGGGGACTCAACACTAGAGTCCGTAACACCAAGTGTGAATGCACCTTTATATATCATATTACACAAGTTATGCAAATACCAAACCCAGCAGACAAAGACCCTGAGTCACATAATGGGCAAGGTCATGCACATTCCATTGCATAATTGACTTTTAGGGTTTACTCAATTGAATGAACCTATGGGAGACCCTAATAATCCATAGCCAATTCAAGAAATCAAACCCTATTGCACGAAATAAAATTTGCTTAGAAATTGGCAAAATAATCCCAAGAATCGATATGGAATCAAGAGGGATCATTCTGTGATGTAATTGCTTTTTTTATAATTAGTAAATTAAAATAGTACATTACAGGGATGCAGAATGTGCTTCTTGGCTCTTCTGGAGATGTTTAGGGTTTCATTGTTTTTAGGGTTTGAAGAATCTCCTGTTTTGCCTCGGAGCTCCGAGCTCGCGGATCGTGCTCGGTGAATTCACGATCTCGTGGGATTCACTACCATTTTGCAAAGGTCCAAGGTAAAATTGGTGGGCATCATTGGCCACGACCACTCAGCTAGCTATTTTGTGACGTCAGGGTTGATGTCGAGACTAGGGTTTATGCGAGAGTTTTCGGGTTCTCAAGGGTTTGGCAATCTCCTCTCCTCTCAAGACATTTGTCACAATTCCTGCAATGAGAAACTAGGAGCGAGAGTCCTGAAGGCTTGTAAATAGGAGGGTACAATGCCGAAGTTGATTGAGTTGGGGCTGCCATCTCTCACTCCTGGAGTAAACTCAATTTTGGCTTCCCAAGGCACCACAGCAGGTATATACAATATTTCCTGGCTTGTATTCTTGTTTTTGATCTGCGTTCCCCCATTCAGTTTTGATGCACTCTTTCTTGTGCATTCTTCTCCATGGTTGTATCCATCACCGATTGATGCAATTTCACACGCAATATTATGACAAAAACACTCCCCTCTCTTTGAAGGGGTGAATACCAGAAGCTCCTAAACCTTGGACATTAAACCCTAAAACCATGATCAAACACACTTAGAACTGTTTTGTGCAAATTAAATGTCTCATACCAATGTGGTGGATTCTTTCATGGTGTTTCATGCTGAGTTAGTGGTGGCAATATATGTCATGAGAAGTTTAGGAAGAACATGGTTGTCTGACGCCCCTATCTTTGAACAATTCTCTTTCCTATAATTTCAAGGCATTGGTAAGTTTTGGTACCTCTGTATTGTGTTACCAAAATTGGTTGTGGAGTCACTGATCTGAGTCTTGATTTCAGTTGCAGCGTCTCTAATCCGGATGATCGTACAACAGGTAATGTAGGTTTGTTGTAGGTGAATCCTTCTTCTGTGCAGGGTTTGAAATTAAGCTTATGAAGTTTGTTCACTGTAGTAGCAGGAAATGCAAACAGAAATTATGGCCCTGGTATGAAGTTGTGGTTGCCACATTTATCTATCTTCCAACAACTTTTTGGTGGTTCTGAATCTCAGGTACAACAATCAAGCCCACAATAGCAATGGTCAAAATGATGGTCCATGGTGCAGAGGGTGTGGAAACAAGAACTTCAGATGTGAATCTGGGAGATGCTTACCAACACAAAGGGTTGTTGTTTAAGAACTGTGAAGGTCAGCTTGGAGAGATGAATGTTCGAAAGAGAAGGGAATGGCACAGCAATACAGGTAGGAAGCTTCTGACAAAGAAGCATGGGGAGCGTATTTCATTAATGTTAGAGGCTCTGGAGCAGAATTCCAACATAGAGGAAGCATTGCTTTGGCATGGAAAGTTGAAGGTCAAAGAGCAATCTATTCTCTTGAATGCCCAGCAGAGGTGGGACAAAGCCCTTGTGCTGTATTCTTGGCTCAAAGCTCAAGATTACTACAAGCCAAATGTTTACCACTACAACATACTGTTCAGGATCTTTGGAAGGGCAGGAAAATGGGACTTGGTTCAGGATCTATGGGCTGAGATGAAGACTGAGAAGATCAGTGCCACAAATGTGACCTTCAGCACGCTGATTGATGGGTATGCCAAATCTTGGCGCAAAGAAGATGCCATTGTTTGCTTTGAGAGTATGAAGCAAAGTGGTTTGCAGCCTGATGAGGTTACAATCAATACTCTTATCAATGCATACAAGAGGTTTGGAGATCTGGAGTCAGGCAAGAAGTTGTTCCAATCACTGTCATTCATGGACCCAACAGCAGACAACAACCTTGAGACAGCTGTCATGCCAGAGTACAAAACTGGAAGTGAGGCTGAGAGCAGTACCAATCTCCATAGCTCTTGAGAGATTTATGAGGATTCCTGTTTGCTTTATCTCTTTCACTGTGCTCTGAATCCTGTTGTAGATGTATCCAGTTCAATGGTGTTTGGAGAACCAATACAGACTTGCTAGATCACAACTCACAAATCACTGTTTGCAGGTGAGGAATTAATTCAAGAATTGGTGACTTTGGAGACAAATTTGGAGAATCAATTGGAAAGTGATAGGGAGCTGGCATTCACTCAGGATTTATCAGTAGCAGGGACCTCAACAAGTATGAAATCCTTGGAGAGAGGCTTTTACCCCAAGAATGTTGAGACATACAATACAATGATGGACTTGTACTGTTGCACAGGCCAGTTTACAGAAGCTTCAAGACTTTTGGGTGACATGATGAAAGTGGGGGTTGCTCCAAGCATTGTCACTTTCAACACCATGATTAAAGTCTGTGGTAGAGATGGTCGCTTAGAAGAAGCCAGAGCTATCTACAGAAAGATGAAGGAAAAGAACTGTGTTCCTGACATTGTGACCTACAATACACTGATTGCTTTGTACCTGAAGGCTGGAAAGAAACAAGCTGCACTCACATATTACCGGAAGATGAAGGAGGAAGGTTTGTGCCCAGATGCTGTGACATTTGAAACCTTGCTAAGAGATGATGTGATTTTGGAGGCAGATATCGCTCCACATGGAGATCTGTCAAAAAATATTGCAACTTTGATGGAGGAGCTTGCATCAGGGGTGGGAGAGGTGATGCATAGGAGTGAAATCACTCTTACCATAATGCTCAATCTATACAAAAGAGCAGGTGAGCTGAAAGCTTGATTGGGGTGATTGTTGCAGTCATTGCTTCAGGTAGATGGTCAAATTTATTTTTGAAATTTTGCAAACCTTTCCTTGGTATGTGAATGTTGTTTTATGTCCTGGATTGCAGGTTTGACCAAAGAGGCAACTTCAGTTGCACGAAGAATGTGGAAAGGAGGTTTATTATCAAACCTTGTATCATTCAATAGTGTTTTGGAGATGTCAAGAAGTGTGGCGGAAGCAACAGAGATCTTTGATTTCATGAAAAAAAAAGGAATCACACCTGACATCTCCACCTACAATTCCCTTGCAGCCATACTGAAGAAAGCTGGACTAGTTGAAGAAGGTCTACAGCATATCAAGATGGCAGACTCAGTAGGTCTTGCGCTAAGTTTGCATATTTTAACAACTGCTGTAAGCCTATATAGCCATGCAGGGATGCATGATGAAGCTCTGGAAGCTTGTCAGGCTCTCCGGAAGGGTGGCTTCAGGCTTGACACAGTAGCTTACACTGCCATGATTTTCGCCTTTGGAAATGCAGGACATCTGGATGAAGCCTTACGCATTTCAATGGAGATGCAAGCAAAAGGACTGAAGCCTGATGTTGTGACTTACACTACTGTGATCTCAGTGTATGCAAAGATGGGTTTGTTGGAAGGAGTGGCACGTGTATTCAAGAGAATGAAGCGTGCAGGTTGTGAGCCTGATGATATTACATACAATGCCATCATCAAAAGCTACAGGGATGCAGGGCGAGAGGACTTGGCAGCTATGGTTTTCCAGGAACAACAATTTTCTCACTATGTGCTGGAGCAAAGCAAGCGTAACCTTACTGTCTCAAATGATTAGCCAGACATCTGAAGGTCTTCTAAGAGATTAAAAACTTGAGCTTACTGAGGGAAATTCTTGGGTAATTGCTCCACCAAAGCCTCAGCTGGGTCATTCAATGGGTGTTTCATGCAGGAGTTGGAGCTCTAATTACAGAAAGCTTTTCTGTTGAATTGCCTCAAGTTTTGAAGAACGTTGAGGAGTAGCTCCAGCTGTTGCAGTTGTCAGGATCCAAGTGGGTGTTGCTGAGCTGGCCCATGTGCTGGTAAGAGGGGGCAAAGTTCTTTGAGTTGTATCCCAGCAAGGAAATGGAAGAGATGATCCCATTGGAGTACGTGATCAAGGAGGGCTGACAGGCACTTGCTGTCCCTGCATCATTGTTTCTTCCTCTGAACTTAGCTGTGCACTGGGAATAGCTACTGGAAGCTTATCTGACTGCTATCCAGTCAGAGAGTCAGCAGCTGGACTCAGCAATTACAATGCCACAAAACCAAATTAGCAGCAGACACATGATGTGTACCTCCCAAATTTGCAGAAGCACATAACAAGGAGAAATGGAAGGGAAAACAGAAGGGATGGCTGTCCTAGCTCTGTTACCAATCAACTAATATTTGATGTCTCTAGTCCAAGGGCATGTGGGTCTACTGAACAAATTGGGTGATAAACTGCAGCACAAAGAACTGTACTTTTGCACCATGAAGCCACATCCACAATCTCACAGGTACTGAGGAGAACCTTAGAATCTCTTTGTGTTTGGCAACTTGTTATCCTCCAATAGTTGGATTTGCCATTACCTGCACTGTGCCAATTGCAGGTTTGGCAGAAAGAGTTTGAGGAATTTCAGGTATGAGAGGGCTTTTGCCCTTCCCATGGAACTCTCAGGGTTGTTTGGCTTGCAAAATCCCCTCCTCTTTTTGGAATCCACCTTATCACTGTCATTAATCTGTCTTCCAAAGTGATGTCAAGGTTGGAATTTGAATTCTCCGGACTTGAATCCTGACATGTCTGTCATAGACTTTGCATCCAGCAATTCATTTTCAGTTTCAGAGCAACTAGCCCTGAAACAAGAGCACATAAAACCAAATGAGAACACAAGAAAAACAGAGATGCATATACACATTTGTAAGAGCAAGGACTCAAGAAAAGTTCAAGCAATACCTTATATGCCTAATAGTCCTCTCTCTCTCTCTCTGTGTCTACACTATGTCCTTCAATGTACAGCTGAAAGGATGCCTCAAAAAGTTCCAAAACTGACACCCATGAAGCCACAGTAAGCCTGGCCCCTGAATAAACTTTGTATGGTTGCACAGAAAGAGGTTATCTTCAACCTGCTGGTTGGTTGTGGTCAAAGGAATTGTTTGCAGATTTGGCCAGAACACAAAGATTTGGCATTCAGTAGTAGTGACAAGACCATGTAGAAACATATATTTGCAAAGCAATTCTGGAAATCTAGAGATGACCCAGAAAAAACAAGAGGACGCATGAAACCTCAATGGCAATATAAAACCACTGAAACAATCAAACAAGGAAATGGAGGCAAAAGATGTCAGGAGATTGGGATTACTTGTGCACTACTCAAACATGATAATTGTCCAATGCTGAGGCTAACATTTGTAATGTGATCTAAGGAAAGCAACTCTGACATCAGAGAGGTTGCAAATGGAGAAGACATCCACACAGCCATGTTGAGATGTGTCCAAGAGTTTGCTCAACAAAACAACTTTCCATGATTGGGGGAATTCAGCTCAATTCAAGGAAACCAAAGCACACATATATGACATGAGATCACAACAGCAGTACTAGCAAAATCAGCAGAGGCATGTCTTAGTTCTGAACCTCATGACCTCTGACCCTTCTTAAGCACAAAGTTCAGTTCTTATGCAGTTTGACACTATGTGGACAACAGAAGAGAGGCAGGTTGCCCTGTGCAAAGTGCAAGATGACACTCAGTTATCCTTGGCCAGCAATTCTTGTGTGGCAGCTGACAGAAAGTTGAAAGACTTTGATGTAAAACTGCCCCTGAGAACAAGCTGCGGCACTCAACAAGTGTTTCAGTGATTGTAAATAAGCTTGCCTTTGTGTAATCAGTGGTGGTGGCAGTGCACCACTTCCCATCTGCAATTTTGAGAACAGATTTGTGGACCATCCAGTGTGTGGCTCATTCAATCTGAGATGCTGGAGCATCATGACCGAGCTCAACAATAGGTGTAACCAGATTGGCCATGTTCTTGCCAGCAATGACTGGAGCTGTTCCATGCACAGCTTCTATCTATGAAGGTGAGCTTCCATTCCCTCCAATGTTTCTGCTTGGTGTCAGCCTCCAATAAGACTTGGACACAGATTGCTGATGATATTGCCAACAGACTGGGCATCAGCAACCCATTAAACATGGCTGGGTTCTTTGCCACCATCATACAACAATTGTCATTAATCGCTGGCTCATATGTAATGTCAGGAGACTGTTCAGCTACCTCATGTCAACAGTGCAGGAACAGACACTGCTTTGATGTTCACATAGTGAAAGCTCTTCCACTGGATAGGCACATCCACAGCTCTGAAAACTTCTTCCATAGAGGTTGCAATCTCAGGTCCTATACCATGTCCTGGAAATAACATTGCTTTTATCATAGTTCTTCTGTGGATCAGGGGAGAAGGATCTCTCACCAGTATGCAGAGATGCTGCTGCTGCCAGGGATTTGTTGTAGGAAGAAGATGAACTCAATTGCAAGCAGTGACACAAAAAAGGAAATGACTGTGCAGCTGAGTGCTGTTGCAATACCACACACAAGTATTCTGCTGTACTTGGTGCTTGACATGAACCCACAACCATTCCCACTGTACAACAGCAACAGCATATGATTCCTTCTCTTTGTTAAGATTGCCTTACTTCTGCATTGTCTGATTCCTTCTTCCTCCCAAGATTGCCCTAGTGCTGCTACTGTTTGTTGATTGTTGTGCTGTCTTTTCCAAGTGAAGCAGAGAATCAGGAATTGGAATCCCTTCTACAGTTATAAATAGGGTATGCACACAAACCTGTAAAGGTTGCAGGGTGTGCTTCTGAGGTCAGACATTGAAGATAGCTGAATGTGAAGATGGGAGTTGTGAGTAAAGGAAAAAGCTTTGCCCTCACACAGAGCAGCTCATCACAATGATACTATAAAAGATGTTGAGTCCTCTATGCCCATTTCAAACAGATGAGAAACAGATTCTTGTTCTTTTGATCACAAGCTTTGCAGTCATCCAAACACACACACACACATTCATCAGGCTTCTGGAAAAACAAGGTGCAAACAAGCAAGCATGCATTGAATTGCACTGGGTTTTTTCATTTGGCAATATCTCAGGAAAGATTAATTCTAAACACGTGATATGGAGTGCTCCTTGTCTCATCCCTCTCTCTCTTTCTCCTGGAAAAGAGATTATAGGTGGAGGCACAACTGCAAATTCATCTTACCTAATGTACACTACATGAGTTTGATCTCTATTCCAAGAATGGAAATGCACCTGCACTGCTAACCAATGTGTATAATATATGTCTATCACTTTCACCTCTGTACTCCAAAGGCATTTGCACACCTTGCAAATGTATTATGCAAGTCTTCTTCCAGGGGGCATCTAACCTTTCCATGCACTCTTTTAGTACAGTCTTACCTTCGCTATAGAATCATGCCCACTACTAGGTTCAATAGCATTCAATAAGCATCTGCCGAGTGCTTCCCCTCAATACATTCCTAAGCAATAGGTTACAGTAAGCATCTAACACTGCACAACAGGCTCTGCTTGAAGTATCTTTTAAGGCTTTGTTTGTTGCTGAAATTCACAATATACCAACAAAAAGCAGTAGAGGAGGGACATTCAGAACAGTCTCCAATGAGCATGAGTACAGCTTCTTATATGCAACCTGTGATGGTAGTAGCACCATTCCTTGCTTTGAAGGTTTTTGTCTGGACATCTGTACACTCCATCCATTGTTCTGTGCTCTGCCAAGAGTAGTGCTCACAGACTTTGCTCCAAGTCCAGCAATGACAAGAGTAGACGGCGACCAGGAGCTGGTGGTGTGCTCTTGTGCTTCAAGGGATGAACCACCTGCTCTCCAAACATCAACCTGCAATGAGCTCAATCTCTTTCTGGTACAACTATACAAGCTCTCCCAATGAAGAACTCATTCCTGGCAGTGAAAGATCTGTGAGTATTTTGGAGCACTTAAGAGATCCAAGACTTGATCAATGGCTGGACAAATCTGTTTCACTGCAAGTATTCTCTACAGGAATCACTTTCATATAAGTTCAATGCCAGCAAGTCCATAAGATTCCATACATGTATAGGATCTGTACTGTCCTATCCAAAATTCAACAACCAGAGCACATTGCGGATTACCTTGAGGATTATAATAGCAATTGCACCAGCAACAACCAGAAACAAAAGGAACATAAAGCATCGATCGGTTGCCAGCTGCACATAGTCCAAGGTCAAAACACAGCTGTCAGTGATATGTACACTTGCTACACACTCAGATTGTTGTTCTATAGGACCATGAAGCTTGGATCACAACATCAGCAAAAAAAACTGGGTCTTTTCTCTTATTGTTTCTTCCAGCATTCAATCCTATGAAAACTTATTACATCCTCAAACCAGCTTTATCAGGTTTCGCCCTACTTATTCAATAGTCCACCAACATATTACATACAGACTAACTCCTTTAGGCCCAGATGTATTTCAAGTAGGGATTTAGCTGCAAATACAACCAAAATTGGCTGGAGAATCAAGCTGTAAGGATCATGACATACCTGTCTGCTGATCTCTTTTACCAATTTTGAAGCTTTTTTGATTGAAAACTGAATTGTATCCAGGTCATTTGTGATTCGGCCCAGTTGATCTGTCTGCAATGTGAGCCAGGGTAAATCATAGACATCTTCTTTTTAAGAGAAACCCCAACCAAATCAGAACAAGACGATCAGCCTCTCTACAATATTTGAATTGAAGCATGAATGCTTGCAGTGCACATGGTTGCTTGAACTTCAATTGGACATGGAAATCCTCTTACCTGTCCTTTTAGAGTTAATGCTGTCTCTGCACCAATATTGATGGTATCTTCCACCACCTGCTCAAACAGACTCATAAATCTATTGATTGCTCTGAGACATCTATGCATCCTCAAATTCATAGTCCAAAGGAGTTCATGTAATAACTGCACTAGAGGAAGAAAGTCCCATGCAAACCATTCTAAGCATCCAAAACCCCATGTTCCAAACAAGAACTGAACTGAGTTGATGCAAAGGTGGCGAGCTCGGGATTTTTCACATACTTTCTTTGATCGCTCGATAGTTTGGTCAGTTTGATCCATTTGCTTCCTCCCCACTTGCACAAGCTCTTGATTTGACATAGCTGCCACATGCCAAGTGATTGTAATGAACACAGGATCATAGACATCACGAGTCCAGCACCCATTGACAAAAGTTCAAACAAGTTTGCTGATTTCCTTTGAAGAAAGTGGAGAAAAAGTCTTTCATGCATGATTACTACAAGCTATGGAAGAGGGCAGATTCTCTGCTGGCCAGTTCTTCACACTCAAGTGCAATAGAGGAATGACAGAGGAGTATGCATTTTCTGGACAAAACTGGTGAAACAAACTGAAAATGAATTTATGCATCACTCATCCTGCATGCATCCAGCCATAAATTCTTGCTTTCACCAGGGAAGAAGCAGCAGCAGTGGAAGAGAGGGATGGAGCTCACTTGAAGCCAAGCGAAAATTGTCAAAAGCAGCAGACCCTCCAAATGAACCACCATCCAGAAGCTCTTGTCTGTTTCCCATTGAACTTGAGTACGTCTTTCTTAGAGCAACATAGGAGTTCAGCTCCTTGATCTGCAGGGTTGCAAGACCCTGGAGAAATTAACTACATGAAGCAGCAAGGGATTGGAGTTGATAATAACCAGAACACACAGGCAAAATGCAATTGCAACATAGCCAGGCAAGAATTCCATACAAGAGCTTGTTTCTTCTCATTGAGCAGCTTGCTGAGCTCAGGTGTCTTGGGTTCTTCCTCCTTCATCTCTCTATCGAAGTCTTTGATAAGCCTGCAGCACCCTCATGCTCCAATTAAATTTGCATCTCTTTTAGCACAATCATATATGCCACCAGAACAGGTTGAAGCTCTGCAGAGAAAGCTCAGTGCTGCTCACAAACTTGCAGGTACGAGTTGCTGGAGGGAGAGTGCAAGCTCGAGCACTTCCTTCCTTTCAATACTTATCTGATCTACAAGCTCAATTTGAATGGTAGAAAAAATTGTTGATCTCTTTTATTGCTACTCCCTCACAAGGAAAATGCAGGGATCTCGATTTGTGGTAGTTTACATACCGCTTGGCCTCCCGCATCTTGGCTGTCAACTCCTCTAGTTGCTTGCTCTGCTTGCTGACATCCTTGATCTTGTCCAGCTTTTGAAATCCCGCTCTGCACAGCTCAAAACTGTGATATCCAGTACACAGAATCCATGTGCAAAGCTAGTTTTGCATCTACAAAAGACTATCACAAAAGACAAGTGAATCCGTCTATCTTACGAAGCTTGGCTCGGAAACGAGAGAGAGAGAGAGAGAGAGAGAGAGAGAGAGAGAGAGAGAGGATAACATACGATAGGTTCTTGAGAAGGCTTTGGACTTGCGTCTCAATGCCGATCAGCTGCGTCGGAATCTCGGAAGCCATCTCCCCTCCTAGAAGAGAACGTTCTCCTCTCCGAATCGTCAAAAGCAAGCTCCGCCCAAAGCACTCGCAAATTCTCAGCCCTGATTGGAGTCTTCTCCGTCCCTCCCTGTGCAAACGCGACAATGCTGCAGCTTCGTCTTCGAGCAGCAGCAGCAGCAGCAGAGGCCACACTTGGTCGATCCAGAAAAATGAGATGAAGCAAAAACCGAGCGAAAAACTATCGAGAGCTTCGATTGAAAAGAAAGAAAAGAAATTGCCAACAACCTCCTCCCCTCATCTGCACGCCACTCCTTCGCTATGTAATCAAAGGGGTGTGTATTGGGATACTGATGTGAAGATCACGAGGCTTGGGTTTGCTTTACAATAATGCGCACATGCTGCCCCCACCCACTCACCCACCCACCGACCCAATAATCTCATTGAGGTAAAGAAAAGAAAAAAAGCTTGCATCTTTCATCACGCCAGTCCAAGGAATTCGAGACTTCGCAGTTACGTAGAGGACAAAATGTGTCGAGCGATCAAGTCGTGCTTTTCGGTGATTTGAATGGTACTTTAAGTCTCCAAAATGCTTTTTTGTTGCAAAAGAGAGTTTAAGAAGCATGCATCCACGCATGTGTGTACGAGAGAGAGAGAGAGAGAGAGAGTTGTTTGTTTGTCTGTTTTGCAGTGGTACTTGGCTTTGAAACCATGGCTCGACATACGCTGAATTGAAAGCGTGGCAGTATCGGCAGTGCATGATGCTACCTGGTGGTGTGATATGCGTGAATGCTACTATGTACCCAGTTTTGCGCTAGTGAATGCTTCGCACTTAATGGGAATTCTTCTGGGATTTTATTGTCTAAGTGCTCCGGCATTGATGATGCTGATGGAGGGAAAGTGCGGACTTTTGCCTTGGTTTGATTTTCTCTGGCTTGAAGAAGGAAAAAAAAACCATCTATCTCTTTCCAAGGTTGCGGCGGCACAGCATCGATCGCAAGCCATTCGGTTCGGCGCGCTCTCTAGCTGCCGCTGTGTGTTTATGTGATTAACTATTTCTATTAGAAGGATTTCGGATTTTAGTGGAAGAAGAAGAAGAAGAAGGGTGCAGAGGAGAGTTTAAGAATTCGCGACGTGAATATTAAGGAGGGAGTTTGGATCCTGAACTTCATCAGGAAAATTGCATGAGATCGTTTTGTTTGAATTGTGTTTTTTTTGTTGCTATTTGTGGATTTTGCTTAACAGCAGGACTACTAGTACGGCGTGCCATCGTGCAGCGTAGGGGTGGATTTTTTGGAGGTGGAATATTTTTGGACACACGAGGATGTTGAAATTCCTGAAGCAAGCTTGACAAATCTCGCACTTGAAATCTTATAGCTGGAGCTGCCGTCTCGCCTAATTTCGTGTGTGTTGTTGGCCTAGCTTCTTCAAATTATCGTAGATGGATACACGGACGTCGAAGCTGGAGTTCAGCTGGCAATAAGGAATGAACCACCAAAAGCAGAGAGTGCTGCTCTTGATAAACCAGAAGCTGAAGAAAGTGACGAAGGAGATTCATCGCGCCGCCATCGATTGCTGACATCTTGGAGCTTGCAATTCCCACTCAATACTTGCATGAGTGAGAACTTGAAGGTGGTCTAAATCTTTCTTCTTCTATAAAGCCCACACTCATGTGCAGTGATCAGGGATGGAGTGTGCAGAAATTATACAAACTTCTTTATGAGAGGATTGATAGTTCAGTATGCTCATTGAACTCATGATGGCTGCAACAGACATTTCCTTAGTCCCTGCAAATCTCTCTGTTGTTTGTATATCTAGTCGTGGTATTTTTCCATACTTCCGAGTTTTTTTGGGGATTTTACATTGGTATTCAGATGTTTCTGGTGTCCAGAGTCCAACACCCTTACACTAAGGAGTACAAGGAATCATGGAATTGAGAAGATAAACAGGCACCATCTTATGATCAAAACAAGTCTCATTGGTTTTTTCTCTGCTCTAATTCATTATCTCCCTGCTGCAAGTAGCACATGTGCTGACAAAAATTATGACCTTGTTTTCTGTGCAGGGTTGCTATGTTTGCATTAGTTACAGGCTACTGGGAAGGTGGTGACATGTGCATACGTATAAGTATGGCTAACCTTGTGAGGAGTATTCTTTGTTTACTTGGTTCTGGACTTTTGGACAATGTGCCCCACATGTGCAACTAGGGCCAAGATCTGATAAGAATGGAGCAATTGGGAAGCATTGGATTCTTGGCTCAACTTGATTTCAGATGAAGTATGAACTTCCTGCTTGGAAATGCAATCTTCCAGTGGGAGGCCTTGTGGATAATGTTGGTGTTTTTGTTTGTGCTTTTAGCAGCACGTGATACTTGAGTCTTGTCATGTACTGGATTGTAAGGGTGAGGAATTTGCATGGCCAACATTTCTGCAAAGAGGTGGGTTTCTGTTCCATCCCTGAGGTCACTTGGATAAGATCATTTCACACAATTTTGAGGTCATTCTTCATATCTTAACTTCTCAACCTTCAATTCCTTGTTCTAATCTTGTATGACTACTGCTCGGTGTCATTGGATGCAAGGCTCTCTGATGGTATCCACTAACAAAAAATGGTTGAAAATGGCACTGTTGGAATGGACAGACAAGAGACTTTCAATTCACCCCCCTTATTCTGTGTCTGTCATCAAAAGTTCTCCATCTTGTCTCTCTCTTTTCTTCCTCTGTCCTTGTTTGAATTTTTCTTGTTCTTTATGTGTTCGACTTTCTTCTTGGTTTCCTTAGTCATGTCCTTCTCTTTTAGGGTTTTTGGAGTGAGCCCTGGGATCATGGCTGACATCTCATTACTGTCATCAGTACATTGGTGAATGTGTAAAATTGACCTCTACACAACTAGATTCTAGCTATCAACAGAATCTCAAACATTCTCCTCTGAGATTGGAAGAAATCATTTTTGAAACTGGTTAGCTTTGTGACACTCTAGATTCATGAGAGGTCTATGTGACCTTTGTGTCATAGAGGCTCTTGAACTGGTTTGCTTAGCTTCTTCTGCTGGCTGTGGATTATCCACATTCAAATCACATTCTTTTCGGATCTGAAGGCAAGTCTGCCCTCACAAGTTTTTTCCAATTTTACTCAACCTTCCATAAAATAGGACATTCTTTTTTTCTGCATCATGGTTTGGAGATTTTTTGTGCAGGTTTGCTTTCCATCTGTATGTATGTATCTGTGCCAGTGTGATAACTGTGACTTGTTGATTTTTTCAGTGCTCAAACATATTTCTAACAAAGGATCATGAGATTTGACTTGATATGTTATGTATGCTCAAACAAGGCTACACACTATATTCAGTTTTCAAACTTTACTTGCATACACATGATCTCTCACCAGTACTTGCAACCTCTCTTATAATTTTCAAACCTCTTTTTACATGGGGAATTTTGCCCATCCCTGCCAAATCCTACTGGACAGCAAGTTCTTACAACTTCATGGCATCTGCAGGAGATTTGGGCTAGCAAAGATGCTCAGCAACGATGACCTAGCTTCCTCTGTGAGTACTGACATTGTTACTGCTGTTCCTTCTGGCACAATGCTTTTGCATGAAAGTGATTGTTGCTTGTTTGCTTTTTGCTGTGGATGTTCTGCTCAATGTGGAAAGTGAGATTTTGATGTCAATGGCAGGCTGTTGGCACTCCGAATTACATGTGTCCTCAGCTCCTTGCAGACATCCCATAAGAGTTCAAGTCTGACATCTGGTCATGTGGTGAGTTGTTTCTCACAAAGTGGTTTCCACCCCAGCAATATGCTGTTTTGAAATTGGTGATCTTGGGAAGATCTGGAATTTCTCCCAGACATGCAGATCTCCTGAAGCACACATCTGATTTTCACTTTGTGATGGAAGATGCTTACCACATGATAAACCAAAGAATGACAAGTGGTTCACTGTTAGATGACTTTGCTGAGTAGGTTCCTGGTGCAGCGAAAGCATGATCTGAAGGATGCTGAGGAAGGATCCAAAGCACTGGCCAACTGTAGGTTGGTTCACTAACCTAACTGCAGTTTCAAGCAGTTTCATGAATAGCAGAAATCCTGCAAATTAAAACCACTATTAAAATGCGTATACATGACCTATTTCCCACAACTGTACCACATGACGTTGAATGACTGTTTTGGCCTGTAATTGTGCTCTTATGCAAAACTCTTTTTTTGCCACTGAATAGTTCTACTTGAAAGCAGGCAGTTGAGCTTATAAAACATCTGCACATGCACCCTATGTGACACAATGTCAATTACAAGCTGCTGTTCACTGCCTACAACACCCTTAATTCTCAGCTGCCAGAATGAGATACACACCATCAAAAGAAATGGTGCAATGCAATGTGGCAGTACTGATACTTTGCAGCACTGATACTGAGAGCTGCACTGTAAGTGGTAAAAGCAGCCCAGATGGGATCTGTGTAGGGAGAGTCAACTGATCTCAGGCCACCTACAGAAGCTATTCTTGATCAGTCTTGGCCATTATGACAGTCTTGGGGCAAAGGACAAGTTGAGGTTATATTGCTCACACCTAGCTCAGGTTTCAACTTTTGTACTAGCAAACATTATTTACACTTGGACTCACTTCTCTGGAATGAAGGGTTGGTAGTAAGTCATAATGACTTGTCTGAATTCAACACCATTCATGAGCTAAATGTTTCTTCAGCCAGTAGGTCTGGCAGGAAAGTAGTTGAATTCTCTTGGCTGCACCCACACAATCTAACCCATACACCCCCAAGAGAATGGGCAAAGGAGGAGGAAACTGTTGAAGGAAAAAATGCAATTGATATGTTACAACACCCAAAGCATGATGCGACCACAAGAGAAAGGAGAGATCCTTGAATTGGAGGTACAGTGTCATAAACATGAAATGAGTTTTTCTCATGATCCACATTGAGTGTCATGTAGAATTCATTTATTACAGAAGCAACATGTCCTTTTGCAGTCCAATTTCAGTGCACATTGTGTTCCATTCAAATACCATTTTGCTATGTATGACAACCTACAGTGGATAACTTGCTTGATCATTTTTTGGCATTGAGAAACATTTAGAGATCAAAATAGTCTGTTGCATGCAGTGCTACTGAGAGGTCAGAATATACAATTTTTTTCCTTCATGATTAGCTAGTGACTTAAGTAGATTCAATTGTCTACACCCCAGTGCACTTTGAGAATGAATTGCCATGTTAATACATGACCAACCAGTTTGGTCCTTCAAAGGAGTGGTTACAAAAGTTTTACATGGCTTGAGGCTAAATGAAACAATAATGTGCTTATTTGTTCTTTGTGTCTTTCATTTTCTTAATCTATCTTGAAATCAAAAGTGTGGTGATGCCAGGATATATGAAGAGAGCATTGATCTCCACCTTCAGGAAATCGAGATCGAAGGTGCACACGTTAAGCTCCCACTTATTTCAATGTTCGAAAGATTTTGGGTGCTGCCTGCAAGTTCCAAATCATGAAACTATCAAGCCATAGCATTCAGCTTGTTATGGTGTTGGAAATGCTATTTGACTCATTCAATAATGCAAAAAACTGCAAGACAATCAATCATCCAGCGAAACAATGTGGGAGGAATTGCATCAGGAAATTGAACTGGACATCAAAATATAACTCAATGAGATGAAGAATTCAATGATGGTGTTGGGTGGAGGTTGCAGACATTGAACATAGTGTACTCACACATTTGTCAATGCAACCCCAGTAATCAAAGTATTGGCCAGTACAGTGTTTCCCTGGTGAACCTTCAACACGCTTTATGCAAGCCTGCCACTAAGATCATCAAATGAGTCATTTGGTTTTGCCCTAAGATTAGTCAATCAGTTTGTTATATACATTCTAACGAACTCATAAATACTGCTCACTTCAAGGGGCATTAATTCCTTCACCACAAATGCCCAACACTACATGCCAGTGGTTCATTTTCTCCCATTTCGACTTTTCTTTAGTAGCTTTTGGTCAAATATGCACAAAAAACCCTAGTAAGCAAAGTATTGAGATCCCAGCAAAAGATGCAGGGAGACACTTGATATTCACACTCTCTTCAAAGACTTTTTGCATCATTCTTTCAACCTTCTTGTAATGCAGGCCTCTTTCACCAAGGATATATGGTGGCAAAAAAAATGCCAAAACATCTATCAAAAGCAGTAAAACCTTATAGAGTTTCAATAGCAACTTGCAATCCTGAAAAAATTACACAGTTTAAATCAAAAGTATGCAATTGCATTATAGCAGTTTGTGACTAGAATTATGAACCCTAAATTAACTTAAGAACTACAATAAAGAACTACAATTATAGAGGGAATTGGAGAAGCAAACCAAAGATACAACCAAGAACAAGTGGAGAAACAAAAATAGACATGGGAATGGGGGAATTATCACACATACCTCATAATGGAGCAATTGCTTTACACACCTCGGTTTACATGACTCCTCACATTCAGGCTTGGTATCAACAGGGCTAAGATCTTCTTCTTCTTCTGCTTCTTCTCCTTCCTCTTGCTCTTTCTCCTTTGTTGCTGGTTGTCCCATGTTTGATTGATAGTTACTCTCTCTAGTGCTTCAACTGCATGTACCTTGCAAGTTCAATTCCAGGGTACAATTGAAACATGTGATACCAAACAACAAGAGAGGAATGAATATACATATGTTTTAACACAAAACAGCAACATCATGTTCAATGATCTAGAAGTCCAAGAAAATTATCAATTCTTGTCAAATGGGTGTCCAAGTTTGATAACAACAATGTTGTTTTTGGAGATGATTGCCAACGACAATAGAGGAGATTGCTTGCAATTCGATTCCAATTTGATTTTGTTTCCAAGGTCCAGATTTGAGTGTTTGTTGTTGTAGCAATTTTTTCAAATTTGTTCTTACTTTACCTATAAGGATTGCAAGCTACTTTTACATTCTTGGGTAGGTGGTGGTGGTGGTGGTGGTTGTCACATAGAGGTGATTGAACAAAAAAGAAGCTCAAATGGAAACTCAGGGACTTAACTACATAAACAATGATGCTACTCCATCAAGGAAAAAAAAAAAATGACCTAATCTATCATGGTATTAGCAAGAAAGGTCACAACATAAATGACAAGCACAACAAGGGGCAAGAACAAGAAACTAACTGTCATTCTTATCACACCAACTAGCATCCAAAAGAACAGTTTTAACTCTGAAAAATAGATTCTTGACCTCAAGAGATTGGAAGTGGGAGTGTTAGTAGCCTCCTTAATAGAGAAATTATAAATAACTCTTTTTGCCAAAAAACTGATTAAATTTTTTGGGATCCTTTTAAGACACAAAAGTGGTGGACTCCAAATATGGCAATGGGGTTCACTCCAGTTGTATGATTATGTGATGGAGCATATATAACAATATGGTTATATTCTTTGTCATACCCGTGTATATAACATGTATATAACTAGAACCAGTTCTTGTTCATCTCTAGAGGATATATGTTCATGCTATATCTTACCCCTGATCTTGTCTAAATAGAACCCAATCCTAATACCATAGCCTAGGGTCAGTTTCCACATTGACAAAACCAATGATTTTTTTTCGAAAAATGAATTCGTTTTTTAGTTTTGAAATTATATATTTTTCCATCATTTACTATAATATTGTGATATGAGTAGTGAAATTATTCAGAGTGTAACCTATGTATAATTATGATAATTTTCAACATGTCAATGTCATATTTTTCACAAATTTTCATTTCACTATTTTGAGTATTATTTAATGACAAAACTGACCTTAGGGTATGGTAACTATAACCAGCCTAAGAGCATTTGCACCACAAAGGGTTAAGACCCCTTTTTTATTAAATCTTGCACTAAATTAGTGCAAATCATGCTACTCTTCAATAAAAACGGCCCAAAATGTCATGGTCAGTTTAAAATTTAAAAGAAAAATTCTTATTGTGAATGTGGTCAAATGGCAATTATATTGGTTTAGATGTAAATGTGTAAATGGTCTTTCATTGTTTGAAGCAACTTTTTTTATGTTTCTGGGTGGAGACATTAGAGAAATCCGCGAAGTCATGTCTTCACCCTGTCTTTGGGCCTCCTTTCACCCCCTAACCTCTCGTTTAGTGGTATCGGCAAAGTAAGGAAACTTTATTAAATCTCGGTATGAAATGCTGAAACTCACTACGAACTGCTGAATCTCATCATTTAATGCACGATGTTCGAGAGGAGTTATTGTAACTGTACAAGTAGGAGCAGTGAAAATATATGTAGCAGCAGTGGAGGCGTTCAGGATAAAAGAAAGACAGGATAAAACTCCGAAAATGGTTTTCTGAGTTTCACTCCCCCTTGAATGCTAATGTACTTTTTTGCAGGTTTTTTTTTAATCTCACCCTTTGTATGACCAAACTCAGGGTACTGGTGCTGTTTTTCCTTAACTTTACGGATATCTCTATTCAGCATTAAACATCAACTTATTTTAATGTAGAGGTGTGGTTTATCGCAATGGGGTGGAGATGCTCCAAGATACACATTTGAACACAAGCCATTATGGCTTTGGTTGTGTAGGAGGCACCTGGTACAATAAAAATCTAAAAAACAATTCTAACCTCCACATAAAAAAACAAATCTAGCGTTTGAAATGTGTCTTTTTATTATCCTTCAACATGTGATTGAAACATTAACAAAGAAATGTGTTTGTGAGTGCAATAGAAAAAAGAACATAATTCCTTTTTGGTTTTTGAATGTTAACCCCCTATTATTTGTAAATAAGAAACAAAAACATGTAAATAAAAATCAAGGAGGGGAACCCATCCATCAAAAGTAGAAGGCAAAAGAGAACACAAGTAGACACAACCCAAAGAAAAAACAAAAATAAAAATCAACAAAAAAATAGGTAAAGACCTTATGCAAAGAGGATTCATGGCTATGAAATGACAATTAACAATAACACAAAGAAAATCTTAAGACAAAAGAGTTGTCATTTATCAAAATTGACTAATGACGTAGGTGGATTAATTATGATGTGTGAAAGAGATGAAGAACCCTAACAATTGCAGCAGCCCATTGAAAAATCGCTATGACTTTCGCACATTATAGGGTTATGGTCATGCATTGTTTATAATAAAAAACAAGCATCAAGGAAACCAAAGAAGACCACTAATGATGCACAATAATGATTTGTGCACAAGTGATAAAAAATGAATCAAAATGAGAATGAAAACACTCATATGTTTCAATGAAAAGGGGAATAAAGTCATCACCTAGTGTTCATTCAATGTATAATCATGTTTTTTCTAAACAACCATCATTGTTGCATATGTTGTCGTTGTCGATGTTTGTTACACCATATTTTTGTTAATCGAATCAATAATAATGATGTCCATCAAGGTTCGAAAATTGTTTCTCATGATAAGGATATCCATTTGTCATTGGGTGTGGCAAGGGAAAATGTGAAAGACCTCCTTACGAACATCTGCTCCACTCTCCAAAACAATAGTTATGATAGTATCCCAAAGTGTATGGTGGGTTGTTGTACATTCACTCCTGCAAGGGCACCAAAGTAAATGGGTACCCAAATCGATAATGGTATGACCACATTAACACCATGAAATATGGGCTACCATAGGATGTGGCAAACCAAGATGGGTACATAGTGTTGTAAGGAAGTGAATCAAGGATAAACAAAATGCAAATGTGGTAGGACGAACTAATAACAAAGTGTTTGCCCTTGGACCCGCACATGAATGAAGATATGTTCGCATGATATTTGAAGGAACAACTACTAAGAGCGGGACAAATTCCTACTCATGTAGGTGATTCATTAAAGAAACCTGCAACTAGGGATAAGACTAAACCACTAGGCTTTCAAAGGGTGGGACCTGAAAATGGATAACTTAGCGTAACAAGGCTTGTGCATTTGATAGTGCAATCTGGAATGGGGAAGTGTTAGTCTAAACATGTGCTACTACATCCAAAATGATAAGATGATCATTTTGCTGGAAATGAATAACAAGTGTAAGAGCGATAAATGTTCAACATCTTAAGAATGTGAAGGCAACAATTTGAATTATAAAAGCAAGGTCGAACCCACCCAAAGAAGCAAGAATAATGGTTTAATGACAAGTTAAGTGACTGATAAAATCACCAAAAGATTTCGCACCAAGTAACTATTCAAACATAGTTATGATATGAGTATCAAACTCAACATAATGTTACAAATACCTGGAGAGGGAAACATTGTATGAAGCAATTAACTAAGGCATTAAACATAACACAATGAAAGCATTGGAAAAATTGCCTGAAGATTTGCAAACATATGGAAATTAGATATTATTTCAAAATCCTCATGAAGAGCCTCAGTCACAAACGATTGAATGAATGATTTGGATCCCACTAGTGCACCCAAAATATGAAAACTCGAGTTGAAAGTAAGAAAGCCAAGAAGAAGTGATATAAAATGGTCAAACCCTTGTGGACACCAAGCTATACACTTCAATGACTACACTGAAATCCTTAGTCTTGAAAACTCTTCTTGTAATCATAAAAAAATAGGAGCTACGTCTGATGCGGGACCTACTATATGTGTATCATTTTGCCAACGAAAGGAAAACACAAGTAAGGTGAGTTGCTATTGTAAAGCAAAGAATGCAAAGGTAAGCCAAAACAAACAACGTCCCTCCCAATGGGTTCCCCTATTGTGTATTTGACTCTAACAAAATGATTATGAGATTCCCATGTTGGGAAGCTTGATAAAAATACAATGGGGATGGGCATGGATAGAATCATCGAACAAATGGGGAAAGTTGATTCAAAGAACCAAACAAAGGCTGTAATTCTTGAAAAATGACTCATCATGACAACAAATTGAAGATGTTATAAACATCCACCTATAGCACCTCCCAATCTAGGTGCAAATTTAACATTGCACAAACACCATGAACCATTGTTTCACACCCGTCACAAGTCATTACACCAAACTAATGAAAATTAAAATGCTTTGCTAGAATATCCTTAAACTAAATAACTAATGTGTGGACAACTAAATGATAGATCACTTCACCGACCACAATGGAACATATGTTTTCAAATTGTTTTTCCAATTTAAAAAATCAAAATGCAGAAAGCAAACATGATATTAAAGGTAGAACATGACCTTGAACAATGTGCCCACATACTTTGAAAAAAAAGTCAAAGCCTCTTGCAAAATCATCTAGAATAAAACAATCTTGTAAATGCTTTTGATCATGATAATTTTATGTCCATGACAAGTTATAGAACTATTAAATGATATTGGTGTTGATTTTACATCATTGAAAATATCATGAAATCTAAATTGTTTCATAAGAATATGTTCATGATTCACCATTTCATAACGCATGATTTAGAACTTTTTCCAATTTTAAAACCATAGAAGATACATAAGAAACTTTAGTTTCATTCTCATTTGCATATTCACATTGAGACAATGTGTTGAACATTGAAATACATGTTGAATTACCATTTAACCTTCTTTTGAATATTTTTCTCATGTATATTCACCAACTTGTTAACAATGTCAATTACAAGTTTTGCTTTAAGCCAAACTCAATTCACAATCTCCATTCAAACTTTCTTTACAATCTAGAAAAAAAAGAAAACAATGGCCAAATGATAGCCTGCACCATGAAACACATAAAATTTGCAAGGTCTTACAAGAACTTGACACATAGGTCATTCATAGATTTCATTATATAGTTCAATCTTTAGCAATATATCTGTCCTCAATATAATTGACAATTCATAACCTGTGAGAAAAATAATCATATGAAGACTTTAAAAACCAATAGCTCAACAATTTTTCTTTGAAATTATATTTTGAATGGTGAAAATAAAAGTGCATAAATTGTTGCTAGGTCAACTCACAATGAACCACAATGAATTTGCAAGGAAAAACTCTTGCACACAAACATGTCATTACAATGGTAATTATATGAAGTTGGGTATATTTTAAGGATTGACTGGATAATTTCTCATGAAAAAATAGTGCATATTTCATGCAGAAGATCACCATGAAAAAGGGTTGTTGAGTGCCATAGAGCACAATTTCTGAAATTGATGTGCTTTTATGGAAGTGTCACTTATCCAAAACCTGAGATCCAAGCCACAAAATGAGTTGAGAACTAATGTTGAATGGAAATCTTCATAATTCCATGAATTTCTTATAATATTGATGGATCCAATAAGCTTTGAGAATGAAATGTGAATTACTATATTGTTATCATGTCCCAGTTGTAGAAAACCTATTAAGGAGGCTCTTTACCAAACCAAATGTTAACCAATGTCAAAACAAAACTGTTTGAGATGAAGCTTCCAAAGTCACTGCAATCAAAACCAAAACTTTGAACACCCTAAATCCTAGTTAGTTTCAAAATCAAAATTCAACATACTTGCAGTGTTATATATATCTTATGATATAATAATCTGCATATATAGAGATATATGCAGTTGATGAAGAGGGTTGAGATTTTCAGCTCTTTCAGTAGAGTCTATCTACATATCATTTCCTAAACAAACAGGTCTCAACAAAGTGCAAACCAGTTCTGGGCAATTATCAGAAACAGGAACAGATCCCCATCCATTACCAGGACAGTGTTCATAACCACAGGTCTCAAAACCCCTACCCACCCAACACTTGTGAAAACTGCAAAACCTATTACTATGAGAACTACCCCACTATGCTCCTCCACTCCAGACAACCCAAAATTCTTACCCGAGCGACATTTGTGATACCTACTGATTGACTTTGCAGGTCCAGGGGTTAGACAGTCTCCTGTCCATCAGGCAAGATTTACATCACAGAACCCGTGTAACAAACTTGTTTCCATTGTTCCAAATGGTTAGTTGTAATACGAAACACTCAAAAACCTACCACAGGATGAATCACTCAAAAAGCTCCCACTGAGGAATCGTGAGCTCCCACAGTACTGGCATGTTCAAGTACCTCTTGTGCATACAGATTGTATGAACCTAGCCACCAAGAACCAACCATCCCCAAAATCAGGTGTTCCAAGAGTATGTGTACCTATATCTGTATGCATGCATGCATGTATGTACCAACCTACAAAAACCAAAGCAGTTATCTTCATTGAAGCTGCAGCATGAAACCTCTAAAGCTGCTTAGAAATTCATCTGCAACCAACCATCAGGTGAGAAATCCAAGAAGAAACTGCAAAAAATTCAAGACCTATCTCAAATGTCTACACTGCAGATGAGATGACAATTGCTGCCAAAAACCCATGAAAACATGGGGATTTATGATTGATCAGAGATTCTAGACCTTCAGATCTATTCTTGACACACAACCTGAATGCTAGGTGGTGTATCTGATACCCAAAACATTTGGGAACTCAAAGTGCAGGCTAGGAGGCGTTCAGCTTGAGCCAGAACTACATGGCTTGTTGCTAGTTTGTGCCAGTGCCCAAATTGTGCATCTTCAACAGCTTGATGCTCTGAAACATATCCCTCCTGCAAGGTTGTTGTTTGGTATTCAAACAATGTCAGTGGAAATCCCGTCACGTTTTGATACATGCTTGATACATGTATCTTCACATACACTGCATATTCCTTAAGTGCACATAACCCTATTAGGGCAAATCTCCAAACTTCCTCTATATGAAAGTTATACAAATAGCAGACACACTCTGGGTACAATTGTCTAAGGAATGGTTGTAGTGAAAAAGGAAATAAAAACCTTCATTGAGAGTGAATAACTTCCATCTAAATCATCAACAATGTGACTAGAGGGGTTCCACCCAGTGCTAAAGGAGAACAGAATACACTGGCCTGGCAAAGCACCCTCCCTGCTTCTTTTCAATGGGAGGTTGTAACTATACTAAGAAGGCTGTACTTAAGGCACCCAGAGAAACTTTTGTGAACAAAAATTTCACATCCAGGCTGTGGTGAATAACATTATCTTTCAGATAAAAAAAGAATGATGAATTGAATTGTACCCTGAGTGATTCACTATCGTACAGGTTCTGATGAGGAATCAGCAGCTTTTGAAATGGGTCCTGGGGAGTTGAGAAACCATGTAAAACCGTTCCTTTATCTCCTGCATGATGGCTGTCTGCTTCAAATGATGCACTCAAGTACCCAAAAACCTTCATCACTGTTGCAGATCGGTTCCTTTTCTTGAGTTAATTGTTGTCCTCTTATACTTTCAGTCGGCGAGTGCTCCTTCCTCCTCCTTCAATGTCATGCAGAACCTCCTCAATTAATTTCTTCTTGTCATCTAGGCCTGCGAGATGCACCATGAAATCCCCTTTGGAGTAGACTCCTGGCGTGAAAAAAAAACAAAACAAAAAACCATGTTGAGCAATGCACCTTTTTCTTCAATAGGAAAGCCATGTTTCACCACACCACTGGGCAAACCTGAGATGAGAGCACCAAGACAGATGATGGGAAGCTCATGAACTGGACCCAGCAGTCAGGACCATACTTGTAACCTACCAATACATGGAACTTTGCAGCATGCAAGGGTATCAAAGAGAAGCTCAGGGATTTGATGTTGCTACTAAGGCTACATATGGCCAATGAAACTGCTGCTTCACCCATCGGCATTCCAGGACACAAGTAGCATGATGGAAATAATAGCTAACCTTGCCAGATGGTTTTGGTCATGGTGATCAATCGACGTCCACTTCTCCACGAAAGCTTCCACAGGTTTGAATTGAACAAGCACTGCATGTGAGGGATTCGAACGTGCTGATTTTGCTCATGCTCAGGCATCACTTCAAGAAGATGCTTCAAGGCATCATTGTCCCCACTCTTGGACCTACCAAATGGCTGGACAAAGGCTGTTTGGTTCCACCATAAGTCTAGGAAGTTTCTGCTCCATTCAGAGTTTCTGAAGAAGAACATTCCTGTACAATGACACAAAATGAATTAGGCACTTCAAAATAATAAATTGAGATTGAAAGCAGCTGAATTGGGAGAAACAAGACCCACCTGCATTCACACCAGTGACATCTTTGGTGATTATGAAGTCTGGCATGTTGTTGGGTTCTGTGTCTCCAACAACTGAGTGAATAATTTCTTCCTGTATAATGTCCAAAAGAGATTACATCACAATGCAACTAGGGTGACATTTCACTTGATTTGTGCCTGTAAAGCTTGAAATGGAGCAGGAGGAGGTTTTCTCCACTATATACCAGAACCTTAGAAACCCAGGGAAAAAATAAAACTAGTGAGCTAGAGGCAATGAACACTACTACAATTCAACACCTCCCAATACACAAAACTATGCAAAACATTACTTGTATGCATATTCTGCAAAATTATAGAAGTAACAGATGGAGACATACCAATGAGATTGCAGGGTTTGTAACAACAGAATCCTGCAAAAAAGAATCAGCACATAAACCACAAATTTGAGACACAATCCTCCCTTTTTTCCCCTGAGCACATGCAATTCCCAGTACCTTAAAACTGCACTAATGGGACACAGTAGGACACTGTATTAGTGGGAGAGTGAGGAATGGAGAGGAACCAGATGGTTTAATCACCATCTGGTACAAAGATTCAATGTCATTTAAGCAAGATTGCAAAGTTTCAGTTCATCTTTCACTAAAAACTAACTTTGTATGTCACTTTACATTTTGCACTCTCTATTCATGTGCCAGCATTCATCAGTGTACTTCAGTGACATAATGTCACCACAAGCAAACAGCTCCTCAACTTTTGCACAACAGGAACTGATCACCCCACAATTGCCAACAAACATGAGAGAGGATTTCTTCAATCTGCAGGGTCTAAGCTGGAGCTCAGGGTACTTGCAATCCCCATGCTTTGGAATCCACAGTTTTAGTTGCTGATTGAAAACAGCAACTCTCCTATTTTGTCTGAGTCAACTAAGATCAGAAAAGGTTGGCATGCACCTCTTGGAGAATCTGTACCAACTACTGTGAACTGCAACATGGGTGAAAAGAAACCCTAATCACAGAGCAACAGGCTTGATAATCTACATCAGGGAGACTGAAGTTTGTGTTTGGTCAGAAGCAGTAACTGAATGCTTCCTTTGCCCTGAAGGCTACCTTTCAGAAGGTGAACATGGTTACCTAGCTCTTCCCCCACCCCAAGGACTCCAAATGAGTCACTCGGCTCTCCCACTTCGTAGGATTCATTGCTCCAGCAATGGCCTGTCATAGCTGGATCAATTTCTATGCACAGTGTAAGAAAAATCCCAGAGTAGTTGAAGGGCGGGGGTTATTTTCAGTAATGAGGCTTTTTAGAGTTGGCGTGTGAGAGCCCTAGAGAAGGGACTCTTGCATGGAAGATCCCTGGAAGCAGGGCGTTCTCGGTTGTTAAGCCGGGTAAGGCACCTCTCTTTATGCTTTGGGGATTATGCTTTGGACCTCGGGCTACATAAATCGGGGTACGCTCTCTAATTTGTGACAGGCAAAGCAAGCCAAGAGAAAAACACACACATACCGCGTCATTCCAGAAGACCCAATCGTAATGCGGCAAGCTCTTTCTGACGGCCAAAATCTTGCTCCAGCTGGGGGGACGCTCTTTATCCAACACGTCGCTGGCATCCACGAACTCATACCCATGCCTGGCTACATAGTTCCGTTTGTTGGGAGTGACGAGCTCCATGAGCCCCTCGAAAGACCGTTGTGGGTTAGTCCTGGAGCCATCGGAGCACGTCACCATAGCAAACCTGTAACTCCTCAGCATTTCCAAACTCCGTTGCCTCCCTTGTTCCACATCCCCATCAACATGACGATCACCACTCGCACCACCACCATTAAAACTACCACTTTCCCTAGTAGTAGCACCACCACCGCCGAGAATGCATTGTCGTCCCAGTTCATTAGCTCGCGAGAGCACCAGCTTCGAAAAATAAACCGACAGAAACAAACATAACACCACGCCACCGGCCACCCTAAACAACTTGCCGATGGAAAACCATTGCCTTTGACGACAAGACGAGGACGAGGACGACAGCCACCAACAACAACAACCACCCACTCGTTGCAAAAAGCAAGCGGTGAAACCCAACTTGGTACCCGAAGAAGCTTGCGAGTCCACAGACTTAGCGGATACACTAGTCTGGGAACATATATCTAACAGATCTGCTGCCATGGCGTAGCACACTGCACCACTACTGCTCCCGTAGTAGCAGTGGTGCTGCTGCTGCTGATGCTCGGAGTCCACGGGCACTCGCTCGAACGAACCTCGATCGTTCCGTTTACCGCTCTTGCGTGTGTATGTATGCGTGTGTGTCTGTCTGTGTGTGTGTTTTTGGTAACACCACCAAATGCGAATGCAAACGGAACTGTTGTGTACGAAGAAGTGCGAATACTGACGAAATGCGAATGCAACGGACCGTGTACGAAGAAGTGCGAAGACACTGACGAAATTGTACTTGACAGGACGAACCCATCCACCCACCCCTTTCCCGCTTCCCCCTCTCCTCTCCTCTCCCCTCCCCTCCTCTTGTCTTGTCTTCTCCCTCCTCTTTTTGTTTTTGTTTCTAAATTCCCTTTTTTGAAAAACTTGTTACACGCAAAGATGCACTCAGCATATGAACATCCCAAGAAGATATTCTCAAAGGGAAATTCTTATTTTTTTCAAATGTCGCCAAACAACGGGCTCCTCCTCGACCGGAAGATGCTGAAAAAAAGTGGCCATCCATACATGATAGATAGGAAGGTGCATATAAAAGTGGGGATCGTAGATATAGGAAGGTGCATCAAAAGTGGGGATCATAGATATAGGAAGGTGCATCAAAAGTGGGGATCATAGATATAGGAAGGTGCCATCAAAAGTGGGGATCATAGATGGGAAGGTGCATCAAAAGTGGGGATCATAGATGGGAAGATGCATCAAAAGTGGGGATCATAGATAGGAAGGTGCATCAAAAGTGGGGATCGTAGATATAGGAAGGTGCATCAAAAGTGGGGATCATAGATAGGAAGATGCATCAAAAGTGGGGATCATAGATAGGAAGGTGCATCAAAAGTGGGGATCGTAGAGATAGGAAGGTGCATCAAAAGTGGGGATCATAGATAGGAAGATGCATCAAAAGTGGGGATCATAGATAGGAAGGTGCATAAAAGTGGGTATCAATCCCTAAGAAGGTTTAGCCAAATTTGGCTGGAGATATGAAGTTACCAATCTTTTAATCATCCTTTTTACTTTATTTTTAGGCTGCACCACTGAAAACTTAAAATGTAGAAAATATGGCAAAAAAAAAATTAAATATATTTTTCTCGCTTCTGTGTGAATTGAAATTTGAAACCCTCCATTTTTTTGGATTTTTTGGGAATACTAATTTCGCTTTATGGCGATATTTTCACCACTAGAAAAAAAGAAAAAGAAAAAAAAAAGGCTGATTCTCAATCACACAGCCTATAAATTCTTTTTTTGGCAATATAGGTAAATTATGTGAAATTACTACCACGAAAACCACCAAGAAATAGAGGATGGACGGGGTGGGGGGCCATGTGAAGAAGGAAAGGCATTTGTTGTGGTACCAAGATTTGTTTTGGATGAAATATTTGGATTGATGGCGGTTTTTTTTTT